>Ga0079992_133775_pt1 | contig 63536 bp, 59 predicted proteins | sample FaiFalFF_MnMetaG_3_FD_69197 | JGI IMG/M metagenome (GOLD analysis project Ga0079992, IMG submission 69197) | Freshwater microbial communities from Yellowstone National Park, Wyoming, USA - Fairy Falls B (FF_Mn_B) MetaG (SPADES assembly) (version 2) | ecosystem: Environmental > Aquatic >...
ATAGGGATGCAGCTAGGAGAGCTAAATCCTTCAGAGAACGTTTGAAGAAGGGTAAAGCTTACACAAGAAAACCAAAGGTTAGAAGAGTTACAATAGTATACTCTGACAACCAAGACTGGAAAATTGAGAATGAAAGCTTGAAAATTAGAACCCACAGAGGCTGGGTTGAGCTTAGATACGCTAATAACAGACAACTGCTTAGGTATCTCTACGGAGGATGGATTCCTGCAAGCGAACTTAAGCTGAAAACAGATGGGAGTAGGAGGGTGTTGGCATACATAACATTCATAAAGGTATACACTGTATTCTATGATAAAACTAACGTTATAGCAGTTGATGTTAACGAGAACAACATAACAATAGCTGTTTTCAGGAATGGTGTGTTAGTAGAGGTTATAAGGATTGAGACAGGTCTTGGAAGAATTGTTATAGCTTATGCTGTTAGGAGGAAGAGGATTTCAAGGGGGAAATCAACTAAGATAAGAGAGGTTAAGAAGAAGCTTAAGATGCTTAGAGAGAGGGATAGGAAGAAGGATATACTGTATAAGGTTGCAAGGTTCATAGAGGAGCTTGCGAGGGAGAACAACGCAGTAGTAGTAATAGGAGATATTGGTGGTGATGATAAGGAGAGGATGTCTGAGAATAAGGGTAAGAAGCTTAGACACAGGATACACCAGTGGAGTGTATCTAAGCTCATAAAATTACTAGAGGATAGACCAGTACACGTTGTAAGAATATCCGAGAGGGGTTCCTCGAGTGTGGATCCTTTCACAAAGAAGAAGATTAATGGATACAGCCCCCTGGTGATCCGCACTGCGGTGAGGGGGGGCTAATGGTAGGTTTAAGGTTGTGAAGGCAGTATTGAGGGTTGCATACGTGGATGGCAGGGTTGTTGAGAGGGATGTCGTTGGAGCTATAAACATTGGCTTGAAGTACCTATACTCAGATGGGAGCCCAATGGCGTTGGGCTCGACCGGGGCCCATGAGGTGTGGGTGAAGCTAGTGAACCCACACCAAGGCCCAACCCCGCTAACGGAGATACAGGTATTCACAGATACCATCAAGTACCGTTAGCGGGGAAACGCTTAGAGGATATACTAACCAGCGGTACTGTGGGTGCAGCCCTTGAAGCCTACCTCCACGGCATCCCAGCTATAGCTGTAAGCCTAGCTCACGATGGCTCTGCTAGTAGTGGAGATTACAGGATCGCAGCTAGGGTAGCCTCTATCCTAGCATACTCTTTGATAGAGGGCGCTTCAAGCAAGCCTTGGTTGTTGAATGTTAACGTGCCTTTAAAGCCACAAGGGGTTATTGTAACGAGGCCTGCTTTAAACACTTATAGGACCAGGTTTAAGATTGAAGGTGAAGTGATAGAGGTGTTAAGAGATTCCATGGAGGAAAGGTACTGGGATAGAGAGTATGGAACTGATGTGTGGGCTGTCTTAAACGGGTACATCTCCATAACACCTCTTAACATTTTCAAGGTGCTCGATGCCGATGAAAGATTTAAATTTAAGTTGGAGGATATAGTTAGAAGGTTACAAGAAGATCTGTAGGTGAAGGTGTGGGGGTTTGAATAATAAGATCGCTTATACGATCATCTCACTATACATACTACTACTATCCCTGACCCCGCTACTAGGAGGGCTTATAGCCTCAAGAGGGTGGATTGGGTTTGATACTGGAGCATACTATTATAGGAGTGAGCGTTTAGAAGTTAGATTCACAGGCCTCCCAGAGGGTATGGGTAAGCCTAGGGTATACGTCTACATGCCCAACAGCTCCTACAGGCCTATCCTACTCCTAGATGTTGATGATAGGGAGAGTACTGTTGAAGGCTTCAGCTTCTTCTACGAAGCGAGGGACGTTAAAACAAAGACTCTCAACAACACCCTCCTCGTAGACTATGTATTCGATGATTTCAACGTTACTAAGTACGTAGTAGCGTTCAACGAATCCATAGTGTTAGGGTTCAGATCTAAGAACGAGCTGATGTTTAGAATAGTGTTTAAAGGTAAGAACTACACCCACATTAACCAGGTTAGCTTAAGAGAGCTAGAGGGTAAGAGCGTGGAGTTCAACGATATTAGCAGACTCAACTTCACCTTCTATAACAGGCTTACCGGTATAGGCGGGGGCTCCTTAGAGTTTTCGAGGGCTGTTAAGGTTAGCGTTATAGAGGACTTGGAAGGTGTTACCACTATAGCAGTGGAGTTTAGGGGAGATCACGTGGAGGTTGTTATTAGAGGTTATGTGGAGCCTGTTAGGGTAAGCCCTGTTGTACATACTGTATCGAGCGCGCTCAACCATAGATTCGTACAGCTACTACTCCCCGTAGTCGCGCTCATAGCAGTCTCCCTAGGGTGGATTGTTTGGAGAAAGCTTTGAAGATCGCCTTGGTGGCTGCTACACTAAGACTCCTCGTAGCCCCCTTCTTCGGCCACCTATGGGATATTAAGACGTTACAGGAGACCTTATACTATACGTTGAAAGGAGAGAATGTGTACACGCTAGTCTACAGCCTCAGTAGGAAGGTTAGCGAGTCGACGGGGCAGCCCTTATTCTACGAGGGCTTCGCCTACCCACCACACATAACTTTAATTCTAATCCCTTTCTACACCCTCTACCTAACCTTGGGGGGAGATCCTCAGCCCATAAAGATTGGCGAGATGGTGGTAGGTGTAGGGTTACTCTACGAGCCTAAATTCTACCTATCTAAAGACACGTTCCTCTTCATGACCCTGATTAAAGCCCCCATGATCATAGCTGATTCCATCATAGTCTATATCCTGGGGAGACGTAGCCTGAGACTCGCTACTATCTACGCCCTAAGCCCCTACGTTATCCTCATAACAGGGGTCTGGGGGATGTTCGATTCCCTGGTAGCGTTATCCCTACTAGCATCCATAATGCTAGCTGAGAGGGGTAGGTATATGTTATCAGGTTTAGCCTACGGCTTCAGCCTGATGAAGCTATACCCTCTACTAGCACTCCCAGTGTTCATGATAGGCTTGAAGAGGAGGGGGTTGAATGCTCTAACCTCATTCACACTAGGTTTCGCTGTAAGCCAGGTTCCCACACTGGCATACATGATCTTAGACCCCCAGTCCTTCACATATACTGTACTTTTATTCCACCTCCTAAGACAACCTAGTGGGTTAACACCGTTGAGAATGCTAAGTGTAGCTGAGAACATAACATTAACGTCGATCATATCAATATGCCATACCATAATAGCGGTGGCAGTCTACCTAGCGATCCTAGCCTACCTAGCTAGAAACGAGGTGGATATAATGAGAGGATCCGCTCTCGCACTCCTCCACTTCCTAGCATTCAGCAAGGTAGTCCACGAGCAGTTCTACCTACCCCTATACCCACTCCTACTACAGCTAAGAATCAGAGAAGCTAGGTTGATAGAGGCTATATTCACCTCATACACCTTAGTAAACACAGGCTTATTCCTAATAGCCCCCACACTCCTCTTCCTCATTGACTACAGACTCCTACAACTACAAGCCTCAATAGTCTACGGAGACCTAGGCTACATATCCATGAACTTCATAGGACCTCTAGTAAGCTCGCTAATCTCAACGATAACCTTCATAGTCATTGTGAAAACAATAGTAAACATTGTATCACAAGGAAGAAACCCCACTAGAGGAGGCAAAGAGACCTAGCATCCCATCACCCGACATCATGGAGGCTCCGGAGCTTCCGCTCGTCTCTCAACTATCATCTATGTTCCTTTGCACACCACAGGGGTTCACCGTATCCCTTCGCTCTAAGAGGTCAGTTGTCTAAGCGAGCTTTAAACTTCCTTTTCACCCTTACCACGACCTTAAAGAGGTGAGGCTTCCAGTTGTAAGCCACCTAAGAATATGTTTGGGTGAGGGGCGGCCTCGGAGATATGATGTGTTGGGGTTTGCTTCTCTATTCTACGGGCTACCTCTGCTCTCTCTTCTAGGCATTTCTCCTCTAGGCATTCTCTGAGTATTAGTGTTAGCGTCTCACGATCTCCTATAAGGTTTTCTATTACTTTGACTACCTCTAGGTGCTTCCCTGCTAGTAGGTCTTCTAGTTTAGTACCGTATACTTTGATAGCTCTAAGTTTTAATAGTGTGTAGACTCCGTAGAACTTGGCTTGTATGCATCTTCTAACATTAGCGGCTCTCGGGTTCTCGGTGCTCAAGCCCCCTCACGGTATTACCGTAGAGCCGGCCTGCCCTATTCTGGGTTAATTCACTACAGCCATACCCCTATTGAATCCTTAGGTTTACAAGCTTCTCCCCCGTAGCTCTAGCTATCTCTAGTGCTTTCTCGTAGAAGCCCTCTACGTTACCTTGTAGTTTTGATAGCTCAGCCTCAGCTATGGTGTTTAGAGAGTCTACTACTATCTTCTCAGCTAGTAGCTTTACGAGCATCTTCCTCCTAGAGGAGAGCCTTAGCTCCTTCTCCCCACTACCTTTAAGGTACTCTAGGTGTTTTTCGAGAGCCTCCACGAACTCCCTAATCCCCATGCCTAGAGTAGAGCTGGTTTTTATAACAGGTGGTCTCCAGGCCCCACCTCTACCTATCTCCCCTTTCTCCGCCACGAACAACATGTACTCGTATGTTTTAGATGCTTCCGGTCTATCGCTTTTATTTACAACATATATATCCCCTATCTCGAAGACCCCGGCTTTAAGAGCTTGCACATCGTCACCTGCTCCGGGCATGGTTACAACTACTATTGTATCAGCGACGTTCATAACCTGTGTTTCACTCTGACCTACACCAACAGTCTCCACTATAACCTTATCGTAGCCTAGAGCATCGAAAGCCTCTATCATAGATAGAGCTGAGAGGCTAAGACCTCCCAGGAGCCCTGCTGTGGTAACACTCCTGATGAACACACCTGGATCTGTAGCGTGCTCCTGCATCCTAAGCCTATCACCCAGTATAGCACCGGAGCTTAGAGGGCTCGTTGGATCTATTGTTATAACCGCCACTCTATACCCTCTACCCCTTAAAACGCTTATAGCCCTCGATATAAGGCTACTCTTACCAGCTCCAGGCATGCCTGTGATACCTATCACATGGGCTCCCCTACTTCTACTAGCTAGATACTCTACAACCCATGCAGTCTCACTATTCACATCCTCTAGAATGGTGAGTAGCCTCCCTAGAGCCCTCCTATCACCCTTTCCAGCTTTCTCAATAAGGTCTAACACGTAGTCTCTGGTAACCACCCACTACTACCTCTCATATCCCATGTTAAGTCAGGGGGGTTTGGGTTTTAAAATGTGAATCTAAACCTCCCTCCTAGAACGCCTCTCCTCAGCTATACGTAGAAGTTTATCAACTATCTCGTTGATAGGCGTCCCGGGGAGGAAGACCTCTCTAACACCTATGTTCTTTAAAACGTCTAGGTCGACCACAGGTATACTACCACCCATGACTACAGGTATGTCGTCAGCCCCATACTCTCTCAGCTTCTCTAAAAGCTTCCTAGCTATGTATACGTGAGATCCCTCGTGCTGGTTAACACCTATTATGTCCACATCCTCCTGTATAGCCGCAGCTACAACCTGGTCAACTGTCTGGCGTAAACCCGTGTATACGACCTCGAACCCCGCATCTCTAAGAGCCCTTGCTATAACCTTAGCTCCTCTATCGTGGCCGTCTAAGCCTATCTTAGCCACTAAGACTTTAACCTTCCTCCTAGTAGTAGGGCGGCTCAACGTAAGTTCCATAGACATCCTTTAAAACCCCCATTATCTCCCCTATGGTAGCATAGGCTTTAACAGCGTTTAGAACATACGGCATTATGTTATCGCCTCTCTCAGCAGCCCCCCTTAGCTCGTCTAAAGCTCTCCTCCACCTAGCCTCATCCCTCATAGACCTAACCTTCCTCACTCTCTCCTTCTGCCTCCTCTCAACCTCCTCCTGGTTGAACTCTAGGAGTGGAACCCTCCTAACCTCCTCTACATCCTCCTCTCTGAATATGTTAACACCTACTATAAACCTCCTACCCTCCTCAACCTCCCTCTGGAACCTATAAGCCGCCTCCTCAACCTCCCTCTGCGGATACCCTTTCTTAACAGCTTCAAGCATACCTCCTAAGCTCTCAATCCTCTCAATATACCTCCAAGCCCTCTCCTCCATCTCATCTGTAAGCCACTCTACGAAATAGCTACCCGCCAGGGGGTCTATAACATCGGCTACCCCCGTCTCGTAGGCTATGATCTGCTGCGTCCTCAAAGCTATCTTCGCTGCAAACTCACTTGGAACCCTGAAGGGTTCGTCGAACGCGTTAGTGTGAAGGCTCTGACACCCTCCTAGCACTGCCGCTAAAGCCTCTAAAGCTGTTCTAACAATGTTAAGCCATGGTTGTTGTGGGTAGAGGGAGCACCCTGCTGTTTGAACGTGGAATCTAAGCCACCAACTTCTAGGCTTCTTAGCCCCAAACCACTCCTTCATGATTCTAGCCCACATCCTACGGGCGGCTCTGAACTTAGCTATCTCCTCGAAGAAGTTTATGTGGGAGTCGAAGAAGAAGCTTAGCCTTGGGGCGAACTCATCCACATCTAGGCCCCTAGCTATAAGTTGCCTCACATACTCAATCCCATCAGCTAGGGTGAACGCCAGCTCTTGCACGGCTGTAGCGCCAGCCTCTCTTATGTGATACCCACTTATACTAATGGGATTCCATTTAGGCAGGTTCTTAACGCTCCACTCGATAACATCCATTGCAACCTTAACAGCCGCCTCAGGTGGGAACACATGGGTCTTCTGCCCTATGAACTCCTTCAGGGGGTCGTTTTGAGTGGTACCCCCAATTCTATCATAGCTAACCCCCTGTTTCTCTGCTACAGCAACATAGAATGATAGTAGTACTGGTGCTGGGGGGTTTATAGTCATGTTTGTTGTGACCTCGCCTAAGTTTATATCCCTGAATACTATCTCCATATCAACTAGGGTCGGCACACTAACACCTACAACCCCCACAGCACCCTCAGCCAGAGGATCGTCTGGGTCTACACCTACAAGGGTTGGATTATCGAATGCCAAGCTTAAGCCTGTCTCGCCAGCTTTAATAAGCATTTTAAGCCTCTCATTAGTCTCCTCCGGGCCTCCGTAGCCGCTGAACATCCTCATAGTCCATAGCCTAGCCCTGTACATCGTAGCGTGTATACCCCTGGTGAAGGGATAGGCTCCCGGGACGCCTAGCTTCTCCATGTAATCGTAGTCCTTCAAATCAGCTGGTGTGTAGAGGCGTTTTACTGGGATACCGCTTAAAGTAGTGAACTCCTCCTGCCTCTCAGGCATCCTGGAAAGCCATTGTGGTAATATGTTCTCCTCCCACTCCCTGTAAGCCCTTAGGATCTCCTCTAAAGCCTCTCTAGAGTACAGTTTAGCCATGAGTGTACCCTTGATACTATAATGTTAGCTTGGTGTTTTTAAAACTTTTCCTAAGAGGCTTAAACGTGGATACGGTATCCAAGGTCTTAAGGCCTCCAGCCACCCAGTATGTGGGCTGTTACGGTTTTCATATTCAGAAGAAGCGTTTATTGGGCTTGAATCGTCGAGGGATAAGCGGTGTGCGGTGTGGCAAAGCTGTATTCTGAGGTTTTGAATAGGTATGTTGAGGTGCCTGAGGAGCCTAAGAGGATTGTAAGCCTAGCGCCTGCGATAACAGAAACCCTCTACATGCTAGGTTTAAAGGATAGGATAGCGGGGGTTAGCCTCTACTGTAACAAGCCCGAGGAGGCTAGGGGTAAGCCTAGAGTTGGGAGTTACTGGAAGGTAATGTACAGTAAGCTTGAACCTCTAAACCCAGATTTAATCCTAGTAACCACTGGGGCACAGCTCAAGATAATTGGAGAGCTCCTAGAGAGAGGTTACACTGTATACCCCATACCCCTCCCCTTAACCGCCCAGGGGATACTAGAGTACATAGTTAAGGTTGGCATGGTCGTTAACAGGTTTAAAGATGCTAGGAGGCTGGCTTGGGATCTTGAGAGTATGTTTACAAAGCTTAGAGGAGCTCTAGATGGTGTTAGACTCTACTACGAGATAGACCTCGGCGGCCCCGTGGCCCCAGCGGCATACACTTACATAGTTGACGCCCTAGAATACCTTGGGGTTGAAACGCCATTCTCGGATACAAGAGATACGTGGCTTGTAAACCCCGATGTGGGGCGTGTGGTCGAGTTTAACCCTGATGTAGTTGTCTTTGAAGCCCCCTACGGTGTTGACGACCTTTTAGGCTATGCTTTGAGGAGGTTTAGAGAAAGAGGTTTAGACTCCCTTGAGGCTATTAAATCTGGTAAGCTTGTGATACTAGAGCCTGATAGCCTAGCGCACTACGGGCCCTCATTCTTCAAAACACTAGGCGAGCTTAAGGTTAAGGTTGAGAACGTGCTGGGATCGAGTTTGAGAGCTAGACCTTAATTTTAACTGTGGAAGCTTTCCTAACTCTATTCATGACAGCTAACCCTAAACCCCTCTCCTCTACACCCTCCACAACAGCCACGTCTACTCCAAGTTTATCAACAGCCCTTAGTGTTGCAAAGAGGTTTCGTGCAACCTCATAGATATTACCTCTAGATCCTATCACGAGCACCCTATCCGCTACCCCCTCATAATACCTGTAAGTCTCGGTGTACGAAAGAACAGCTACTTTTAAACCGCGCATCTTATGGTCTAAGACAACCTTCCTCGTAGCATCTAAAAGCCTTTGAAGCTCGCTGTAGTCATCGGCCTCAACAAGGATTAAGGGTGTGTTTGGAGCATAATGCCTATGCCTCATCCCCGGTGCTAGGGCCTTCTCAGCCTCACCAAGACCTCTAGCGAACTCAGGTACAGTAATACTTTTACCTAGAATCCTCTCTATATCCTCAACAGGGTACGCTCCAGGCCTTAGTAGCATTGGAGGTTCTGATAAGAGGTTAATTATGGTTGACTCAACACCGTAAAGCGTCTCACCCGCATCAAGTATAACCTCAACCCTAGAGTATAGATCCTCAACCACATGCTCACCCCTAGTAGGGCTAGGTTTGCCCGAGAGGTTAGCACTTGGAGCAGCCACTGGGACGCCAGCCTCCCTTATAAGCTCTAACGCCACAGGGTGGGCTGGCATCCTAACAGCAACAGTCTCAAGCCCAGCTGTAACAACATAGGGTATCCTAGGACCCCTGGGTAGGAGGAGGGTTAGAGGACCTGGCCAAAGCCTCTCAACAAGCCTATAAGCATCCTCGGGAATCCTAGATGCGACGAGCTCAAGCTGCCTAAGATCACATACATGAACTATAACCGGGTTATCTATAGGCCTACCCTTAACAACATAAATCCTCTCAACAGCCCTAGCATCAAAAGCATTAGCACCAAGACCGTAGACAGTCTCAGTAGGAAAAGCAACAAGACCCCCCTCCCTTATAACACTAGCAGCATACCTAATAACATCAACATCGGGCCTAACAGGATCAACTTTAAATACTCTAGTGTAGGTCACCACACATATCCCCTAACCATCATACCACAATCCAGATAACTCCAGAATAACATAGATGTAGACCTCACAACTTGAAGCCTCGCCTCTCCAGGCGGGGAGGTATAAAGGTTAAAGTTTATAAGTATACCACTTTTAAACTCGTTCTCGAAGTTGGGTGCAGGCGAGCTTAGCAGGCTAACGGGCGGGCCTGAGCTCAAAGCGATTATGCGCGCCCGTGAGGAGCTCCGGAGAGATGACAGGAAGCGCTGGTGAGTATAGAAAACTCCCTGATAACCGGGGAGCTCGTTAGCTTAAGAGAATTAAGTTGAACCTTAAACCCACTAAACACCTAACAGCTGGTACTTGTAGCTAGCACACCCTGAATACCCTTCATATGAGAATGGCCGGGGGAGGGCTATTACCTTCAAGTTTACGTGGAGGCTTCGTTCCCGCCTATTAGAGAAATTTACTTCTAACTACAACGAGATTTTAAATACGAGCACAACGCATCTTATCAAGGAGCTAGCATTTCCGCGTATACAGGGTGCTCTTACTATGGGGTTTGTGGAGGTTAGGGATGTTTGGAAGGATTATGTTGTTGGTAGGGTTAGGGTTACCGCTCTTAGGGGGGTTAGCCTGGATGTTGATTCTGGTGAGTTTCTAGCTGTTACAGGCCCTAGTGGTTCTGGTAAGAGTACGTTGATATACCTGCTCTCCGGCCTCGACGTTCCAACACGTGGTTTGATAAGGGTTGGTGGGGTTGAGGTGTCCCAGCTAGATCAGGCTAGGAGGGCTTCCTGGAGGAGGAGGAGTGTTGGTGTGATCTTCCAGTTCTTCCACTTGATACCGACTTTAACTGCTTTGGAGAACGTGTTGTTGACGATGGAGCTAGCAGGTGTCCCGGCTGGGAAGAGGGTTGAGAGGGCTTTGGAGCTCCTGGAGTTCGTAGGGTTGAAGGATAAGGCTGGTAGGTATCCTTGGGAGCTTAGTGGGGGGGAGCAGCAGAGGGTTGCTATTGCCAGGGCTATAGCCCACAACCCCCCATTAATACTGGCTGACGAGCCTACTGCTAACCTTGATTACGAGAATAAGGTGAGGATAGTGGAGTTACTTAGAGAGGTTTCAAATGCTGGTAAAACGGTGGTGTTTGCTACACATGATGTGGAGCTAGCTAGGAGGGCTGATAGAGTAGTACACCTAAGGGATGGTGTTGTAGTTGGGTTTGAGGGTGGTGGGGGTGCTCCTAGTAAGATCAGCCCTTAGAGTTGTTGTCTGGAAGAGGCTTGAGACTCTAGCTTTAATCCTAGTTACAATGGTGGCTGTAGCGGCTCCAGCATCGCTAGCTATAATCAAGTCGAACCTAGAGCATCAGATCTACGAGCTATTCAAGGATGTTAGTGGAGATGTAATGCTAACAGGCCGCATTCCAAGCGAGGCTCTATCAGCTTTAAAGGGGTTGGATGGGGTTAGGAGTGTTAATGGTATGATCTTAACCTTTGGGCTCCTGGGGGAGGAGAGGGTTCTCGTAGCTGTAATGGGGCATGAGACTTTCAATAACTTTGTTAAACTACATGTAATAAGGGAAGGGAGGTTTATTGAAGGTCCCGGGGAGGCTGTGGTTTATAGAGCGATGTTCGTTAGAGGCCCCGTGGAGATGCCCGGGGTTGGCGATGAAGTAGACCTAGTAGTGGTAACGGGGCAGAGGCCTGTATCACTTAAACTTAGGGTAGTTGGGCTAGCTACAGGGTACAATCATTTTGGCCCCACCCCCTTCTTAGTTGTTGTCGATGAGGGGCTCCTAGGGAGGGTTATGAACTATACTCTAACAGCTGTCCGACTTGAAGTAGTGGGAGACCTTAGGGGTGTAGCTGGTGAGGCTAGGTCTACTATTGAAAGTCTGGGAGGAGCAGTCTCATGGCATATGGTTAATGTTAGAGAGGAGAACCCTGTGGTTTTAATAGTTGAGAGTGCTATGAGCGTTATGACGCTACCCGTCCTAATCTTCATAGCTATGGCTCCAGTGCTATCAGCCTCACTAGGCCTAGCTACAGTGGTGAGAGATTCTAGGAACGTAGCTGTAATGAAGGCTATGGGCTGCGGGTTGTGGGAGTTATTCTCAGCATACACCCTACCATGGGTTATAAGGGCGGCCCTCGGAGCTCTCATGGGATTCCTAGTATCACCGTTTATAGCTAGATGGCTTTACCTCAACTACTTCGTAGCTGAAGAGGATCTATCGAGAGCTCTCTACGAGAGATTCGGCTTCAACCCCTACTGGGGTACATCAGCCTACTATGCACTCTTAGTCCTAGGGCTTGCACTCCTAGGATCCCTTATCCCGCTCGCTATAGCCTATAGGGTTGATGTTGTAAAAGTTATAGCCACAGTGGGATTACATGCTCACCCAGCCCCTAGGGTGGGGTGGAGTGTGGGTAGGCTTGTGGTTTTGAGGATGTGGGTTAGGGATATGGTTGCAAGGTGGTGGAAGACTGTGGGCTTAGTGATACCATTAAGCCTCCTGATAGGACTTGGCTCCTCTGGTGTAATGCTATCCAATGGTGTCGGGGAGTGGGTTAAAGCTGTGGAGGATAGGAGCTCCACCCCCTTCGACGCCATACTAATCATATCTACCGTTGAAAGCCCTGAGAAGCTCCTAGAGCTCCTAGACAAGCTAGACTATGTTAAGAGGTACTTTGCAAGCACCCCGTACAGCTTGGCTGCAGCCGTAGAGGGTTTAACTTTTGTGGAGTTGAGGGCTCCGATCAAAGGTGATCCAGGCGTGGAGCTCCCCTTAATCCAAGGGAGGTATCCTATGGGTGGAGGCGAGGTCGCAATATCCCATGGGCTAGCAAGCTACAAGGGTTTAAAGGTGGGCGATGTGCTGGAGTTGAGGGATACATTCGGGAGGATGCATAAGCTAGAGGTTGTAGGTGTTGTAAGAGCATACCATGATAGAGGATTCCAGTTGCTATTAACACGAGATTCCCTTGTAGAGATAACAGGCTATAGACCTGGTATAGGTAGAGCTTTCACTATCAAGGTTGCCGTTGAACTCAGAGACCCCCATAGGGTTGAGGAGCTCCTAGGACGCCTTAGAAGTGATATTGAGAGAGCGGGGCCCTACGGTGTAGAGGTTGTAGATAGGAGCTCTATATCCGGGACGTTCAAAGCGTACTCCACAATGAACACATCGATAACAACAATCCTAAGCCTCCTAGCCGCAGTAGTGGTAGCAGTGGTAACGACATCGATAATCACATCAGACATATCAGCGAGAGCTAGGGAGATAGCAGTACTAACCTCCCTAGGACTACAGGGTAGACAACTAATACTGGGATTCGCAGCACAACTCATACTAGCAATCATAATAGCAATACCTATAGCATACACAACATCAAAGATCATAGCCAGAATGCTAGCAGAGAGAACAGTAAACTTCACAGGCTACATAGAACCCGTAGGAGGCATAGAGGTGATAACGACGGCGACAACGATGGCGCCACTCCTTATAACAACAATCATAATAATAGTAGCTACAATAATAACAATACGTAGACTAGACTTAGTGAAAGCACTCTCAGACCTATAAAACGAATCAACTATCTAAGCCCATAGATATAATACCCTCAGCACCCACACTCCCTCCTAAGGTAACCCCTAGGTGGCTAGTGAAATTCACCAAATAACATTATAACTAGTTTAAAAACCAAGAATATCCATCCTCCAAGAATAAGAGGTCGCATTCACCTCAGCGTAGTAGCACTAAAATGTAGTTCCTAGCTTAACACCAGCCCACACCCCATAGGCTGAGATTGGAAGCATGGAGAGCGTAAAACAGAGAAGACTGAGAGCCAATGAGGAATCCCGGACAACCCCATCAGGTAGTTGAAATGCTAAAACCTAACCTAATCAGATAGGCTCCTCAAATCTACTAGATCTGGGTCTACTAAAGCCTAGCATCATGAGCTCCGGTATGGAGAGGGGTTTAAAGCGATATGAAAGTCGATGTGCAGAGGGGTATCGTAGAGGGGAGCCCTCTAGGGGTGGCTCTGAAGTGATTGGTGGGAGTTATTGGGTGGAGCCGCGGCCGGGATTTGAACCCGGGACCTCCGCCTTACCAGGGCGGCGCTCTATCCAGGCTGAGCTACCGCGGCCTCCGTTGGATTCTTTGGTTTTGGGAGGGTTAATATGTCTTTGTGTGTTTAGGGTTTCTACATATGTTATCTTTTAAGAGTTTCAAGTATATCCCTTTATCGTTGGGGTTTCCCGTTTGGATTTGCACTGGCTTGGTTTTATGGGTTTGGGTGTTGTTGTCTTCTTTGTAGCTTCATTCTACTATGTCCTTCTTAGGGGTTTTGGTGTGCTCCCTCTTCTATCCCATGCTTCTCTCATACTGCTATTCACTGTCTACACTTTCTTGTTTCTTGTTGGTGATTTTAGCCTTGCTGTTGTCTACTATAACTCTCACAGTGGGCTTCCATGGTATTATAGGGTTGCTGGTGGTTGGAGTAATGGTGGTGGTAGCTTTCTCCTCTTCTCTTCTCTAACCTCTCTTACTTCTATTCTGGTCTCAGCTAGCCCTAGGGTTAGGGGGGTTAGGGTTGCTCAAGCTGGTTTCATTCTCGTAGCTCTCTCAGGCCTGGTACTGGCTTTTGTTAATGGTGTTTTCGATAGGGTTCATGGTGTAGTTGAAGGTTTGGGTCTCAACCCCCTCCTGGTTAACCCGTGGGTTTACCCTCATCCTATAGCTACGTTCCTATCCTACTCTCTCCTAGCGTGTTCAGCGATTCTAGCTATTGCAAATCTAAATAGTATGTCGAGGGTGCTGGCTTCCACGTCTTGGGTGGCTTTAACCGCTGCCCTAGTATTCGGTGGCTTGTGGAGTTATGAGACTCTAGGGTGGGGTGGCTACTGGGCCTGGGATCCTGTTGAGGTTGCCCAGCTAACACCATGGCTTCTACTAACAGCCTCCCTACACTCTCTAGCAGTCTCCCAGAGGCTCTACCAAGCCTTGATGGCTGTGAGCCTCGCCTCCATATACTACAGCTTCCTAGTCGTAAGAGCTGGGCTCTCACCACTACATAGCTTCGCCTCGCCCCAAGCCTACACTGCTAGTGTAAGCCTACTAGCTATAGCTGTTCTACTCGCAGTAGCCTCCTTTAAGGTTAGAGGTTTAAGCTTAGAGGTTAAAGGTTTGAAAGGCTATGCTACCCTAGCATCTATAATAGCACCCCTATACTCAGCATCAGTCCTAGTAGGAGCTCTAACACCATCCATTCTAAGCAATCTAACAGGCCTAGGCTCTCTGACACCACCTGCATTCGATACAGGTGTTATGGTGTACACAACACTACTAGCCCCAGCAGCCGTCATAGCACTAATACTAGCCCCCATCCCATTCACTCCAGACAGGCTACATAGGGTAACAGTCCTCCTCGGAGCCATAGTGTTCTCCCTAGCTCTAACAAGCTTTTGGACCACAGGCTACACCTACGCTGGTAAAAGCGGGTTCTACTCAAACACCTTAGGCCCCTCCCTCGCAGTCCTCGCAGCCTACACGTTAGCCGTCCTCCTAGCATCAGCTACGCTCCTAGCTCTTAGAAGATTGTACAGGTTATCCTTGATAGCCGCCCAACACGCATTCCTAGTCTTAACACTTATAGGCGTAGTCTTAAGCGCCCCCTACGCCTACAACCAAGGTTACTTTGAGACGTTAAAAGTTGAAGTAGGGGTTATCGAGGGGGATTTTAGCGTTCTAGAAGCACACTACCATCTAAGAGAAGGCTATATCAACCTCTCACAGGTGCTAGCCATGGATAGAGCCCTCCTAGAGTCAACACTAAGCCTTATACGTAAGGCTACCATCGAAGCCGCCCACTTGAAAGCAGCGGTCGACGCTTCCAAGGAGCTCCTCAGCGAGCTAGCTTTAGATAAGTTCGCCGATGGCATCCAGGTTGGAGACATTGGATTTGAAGTCTCAGGCATCGGCCTGGTGTGGGCTCGTAACTCGACTTTAAAGCTTAAACTCCTAGAGGTTGGTAACGCCACGCTCGCAACCCTGGAGGTCACCGGGTTCTTCGAGCCCAGGCTAGGTGATGGGCTCTACAACCTATCTAAACCCCTAGAGCTTAGGCTTGGATATGCGAACCTAACGGTGTCAGGATTAGCAGTCATAGGAGACTCTGTGATTTTGAGAGGAGCTCTCAAGGGGCATTCCTACGCTGAGATACCTCTACTCTCCACCTCACCTCTCCTCAAGGTGTATAAGTTGTACATTGATAGTGGTGAGGTGAGGGAGCTTTACAGCCTGAGCTCCGCCTCAGAGGAGCTGAACTTAACTAGGATAAACAGGTGCCTAGATAACATTATATACTGCAACAGCGTAATCCCAGAGCTCATACCCAGAGTTCTAGAGTTCAACGTAAAACTTAGAACCCCAGGCGGTCTGGGCGAAGTGAGGTTAAGATACGATATTGGAGGAGAGATAGCCGGGGTCAAAGGCCTAGTCCCTAGAAGCTACATAGCTAGAAGCGGTCTCTCAGACCACTACATAGCTGTATACCCTAGAGTAGTAAACATAACCAAGACGATAACGATGACAGAAGCTGAGGTAGCATACCTAAGAGAAGCCACGAGAAACCTAAGCGAGGAGGAGAAAATAGCCCTAACAACACTCCTAATAACCTCAAGACTAAGAGGAGAACTAGGAGACCCGAGAGCAGTAATAGAACTAAACCCCCTGGAATACGCGACAGCAACACTAAAACTATACAATGAAACCAGAAACTGGAAGGGGGCAGTAGAGGAGGTAACAATAAGAGTTAAAACAATACCATACATATGGATACTATGGATCGGAGTAACACTAACACTCACCACACAAACAATACTAACAGGAATAGAAACCATAAGACTGAGAAGAAAACAGAGAGAAGAAGCTTAAACCCTAAACGCTTAAAACCATAGAAGCCAAAACTATAAAGTTAGGAGCCGGGGTCGCCTAGCCTGGAAGGGCGCCGGCCTGCTAAGCCGGTGGGGATCACCCCCGCGCGGGTTCAAATCCCGCCCCCGGCGCCACTCCTTTAAATACCAAGACAGGTTTTACTGGTTGTCTTCCAGTGTTCACGCCTCCCTGGAGGAGGAGTGAACTACTATGTGATTTACTAGGTAAAATCATGCCCGCTAATTCCTGGTACAATAGGGTCAATACTAGTGCTCTCGTTTTCAACCCAGAAGATCTACATTACTCAATTAACTTAAAAATCACGCCACAATAAACAACAAATAGTGTGCACTCTTATACATTCTCGAAGGGGGCTTACAGATAGCTTCTTAGCCTCGAAGACACTAGATTAGGGTCTAGGCTGAAAGTCTACTCTAGGTACACCTACGGCTTCAACGCCTACTCACTAAGATACGCGTTCATAACATACCTGCTCCGCCAGGGAATAAGCCCAAGCATAATAGCCAAGATAGCCAAGCACCCCCGCTTAGACTACATACTAACCTATACATCAGGAGAAAACAGCAGAGGAAATACTGAGGAAGCTAGAGTAGCGGGGTTTAAATACCCACGTGTCTCAATGGGTTAATGATCAGTCTTCTCTTTTTCACTACTTGATTTCTCCTTTTAGGGGAAAAGGGATGACTCTCATAAACCTGCAGGTTTCTCTCTTTCAGTATTTTGTTCTAGGAGGCATATAATAACTTGTCCGCGAGGAAATCACTTAACATGAAAAAGAAGCCGTGTGTGGGATCTTTTATTTCTTCTTTCCTAAGAGTCTTCCCGCTATAATACCTATAATGAGTAGTATTAGTGAGAGAGCAATTGTTCTATTCCACTCTGCAACCCCTCCTTGTATTGTTATTAGAGAAGTTATTGTTGTCGGAGAAGTTTCCGTAGACACAATTGTTCTCTCCATGGTAACTGTAACTGTTTCCACCGTAGTAACTGTAACCGTTTTTACTGTTGATTTCTCTATAGCCTCCTTCATTAATAATTTCGCCTCAGAGAGTAGCTGCATAGCTCTTTCCACTTCTCCATTATTAATATACTCCTCGGCTTCTCCAAGCAGTTTTCCCGCATGCTCTAGAGCCTCTCTGCCCTCAGTAGAAGTTATGAGTTCATTGAGTGTGTAGAGTGTTTGTAGTAGTACATTCAGAGTATTCTGTGCCTCAAGCGTTAGATATTGAAGAGCGTAAAAGCCACTTAGTTTCTCTTTTGAGGCTTTTATCAATATCTCGGAGGCTGTGAAATTGAGATTTAATGCTTCTAGTAGAGCCTCTTTAAGGAGGCTGCTTGCAATGTCTAACAGCCCTCTTAATGCTGGAGTAGATGCATTAGCGTAACTCTCTATTATCGTAGTATTTAACGCGTGAATTTGCTCTACAAGAAGGGAAAGTGTTGTCATGTTTTCCATTAATTTTACTAAGATATTTAGTGATTCTTCAAAGTCGTTGTTTTTAAATTTAAATATAGCTAAATTCAACCAGTTATATACAGTGCTATCTCTAGGTAGATTTAGTGTTCTTAACTTATATTCGACTTCTTGAAGCTCCTCTACAGCCCTAGCACGTAGTGAGCTACGAGGAGAAATAACTATTAGAGCTACATCATAGGGTGCTAAGCTTAACTCTACTTCTCTTGGAATTCCCCTACCCTGAAAACTCGAGTAGACTTCGCCGTTAACAATAATATATACATATAGGTCTTCCTCTTGAAACACGTTGTAATCAGCTAGTGGTATTGTGACGTTCAATTGATATGGCGCTATACTTGTAACCACTATCCCTACACTTTTATCGGGAGCGAGCCAGGCACTAGCAAATACGGAGTCCGAGTAAAATGGCTTTACATCCACCCCAGTATACGGAATTCTCGATGCACCAGGTATTAGAATTTGAGGATTTGGCGTGACAAGCGGTGGTCTCAGCATAACTCCCTCAACAAGGTAGTGATATGCGTATTTACTCCTCGCCTCTACTATTCTCCTCGAGTATTCAAGGATTTTTTGATCGTAAAGGCGTAGATTGTAAGGACTACCTGTGCCCGGGGGATCAGCGTCGATCATGGGTAAATCCCCCCAGACGAGTGAAAGTGCAAGGTTTCTCAAGTAGTATAGACTATCTCGACCGTCTATTATTAAGATGAAGGAGTACAGCAACATGTGCTCGTGGTAAACCGCCTGCCATAAGGGTATGTAGGAGTTTAGCGTGCTATTATAGAAGACGCTGGATGCTATACCAGTAGGATCAAGTCCACCTATAGCCTCGTCACAGCCTAAGTCAATGTAGGGTATAAAGCTCTCTACTAGCCACTCAGACCCTATAGCGGCCTCCGAGTTAGCTCTCTTGACTTCTTCTCGAACAGTATGATATATCCTCATGTACTCTCTAGCCCACCAATCACCCCCACCTTTAGGGAGGTCTCCATGGTAATTTATGAAAGGTGGCGGAGGTCCCCCATCTAGTTGAACAACGTCTATGCCGTGATTCACTAGTTCTAGTGAAATATTGAGGATTTTATTAAGCCAGAAATCTGTAGGGGCCATTATAAAGCCCACTTGTTTGACAACTATGCCTGAATTATTATGAATATACCAAGTCTGAGTATACAAATTGCCCCACCTATCTCTCGGTGCATAGTTTACAGCTTCTTGCCAACCTGAAGCATTAAAGCTATATGCGAGTACAGAGGGTACTGGGACCATTACTCTTCCTCCATTATAGTGAGCTCCCCGCACTGCTGAGTCAAATGAACTCCACCCTTCAGATGGTGGTAAATAATCCGGTGGTGTCATGCCAAAGCCGTTTTTCTCCCACCCTCTCCACCATAGAATTGGAGTTGTATTGTAGAACGATCTAAAGGCCTCTGCGGTTGGAGGCATATTTGAGTAAGGACCATTCCACACACTAGAATTCCTCGTCCAGTACCTAGTGAAGAAGTCTATTACTACTCCACTCTTCTTAAGCCATATTGGGGTATCTTTACCTATAGTTAAATTACCCCTAGCCCACCACTGCTTACTAGCCCACTCTTTGTAAATTTGTGCTACATCATACCAGTCTCCACTAAAAACTCCTAATACGACTCTGTAGGGAAGACTAACTCTACTTTGATTCCCACTTAGAGAGATTACGTGAGTATTAATTAGCCAAATAATATTATCAATATTATTATTAATAGGAGTACTACTAAATGAAAATCTCTTTAGGTAGGTCCCGGTTTCATCGTAGTTAGCTAAGTATAGGCCACTTCGAGGATTAGATGAATAGTAGGCAATGAATTGCATATTGAGAAATCCCGATGGATAATCAGAACCTATACTTCCACCCTTCTTCATGTTCCTAATCGGGTTTTTAAACAGTATTCCAGACCAACTCGGGAGTACTAGGTAATCACCGTCTTCCTCGTTAGATATCTGATCCATTCCGACGATTATGGGGAAAAATATGTTCTCAATTGTTACATTATCTTTATTCTCAAATTCGATCTGCCAGTAGGTAATGCTAGAGTTAGAGGGGACATATATTTCAACATGAACATTTACAGTGAATTTTCTCTCTTCATGTGTTGAGCTTAAATTACTCCAATATAAGTTGAGTGTTGCACCAGTCTCATTAATGGAATAAGTGTATTCTAAGTTTGCATTTCTACCTAGTAGAGCTGCGTACCAGTTAATTGGATCATACCAGTACTCGAGGGCAAATAATCCTATATTAACATATTGTTTATTTCTTATAAAATCTACTCCTCTAAGCTTATCCTTTATAGAGTATATTCCTCCTCCAGTATTATTGCCTAGTGTAATAGTGAGTTCAATATAGTTGTTTCCAAGAACTATGAAATCGCCTCTAATCTCCACATAGGAGTGGTGAGGTAGAGTTTCACTACTTTTACTGGCTGAGTCTACTGTGACGGGAAAAATAACTAGATTTTCAAGTAAAAGAGAGAAGAGAATCATAGAGATTAAGAGTAGTGAACACGTTCTTATCGGGGTTACCCCGACTTTTCCGGTAATAGTAACAAACAAGTGAAAACACCTCTACCCCGCTCCCTACTCGCTCTTACCCAAGCGTTAGGCATGCTAAAGGGATTTATATACCTAACACCATTAAAGCGAGAGCAAGAACCCGCGGGGCATTAAATCCCTCTCGACACCTCCATAATGGGGTTTAGTCATAAAAATTTTTACTTGTAGTTCTGGAAATATCCCTGGTTCACCAGCTTACCAGCGTAGTAGACGCTTACCGTTAGGGTCTTCTGCGAGTCTTCTTTAAGCTCGAAGACCACTCCCCACCTCTCTCCGAACAACGGTATAGATATCCTCGACAACGTCGCGTTTCCAGTCGTCTTCGTATTTGTCCCCTTATCGATCAGCGTGCAACTCACATTTATGTTGTTCACTACGTCGTTGCTCACGCTGCTTAGGTCGTCGGGTATGAATATGTAGACTTTAGTGTCTAGGGGGTTTTCGCTCGTGGGGATGGGGTCTTGGAGGAACATTATTCGCGGTGGGGTTGGAGTAGTGTTTGATGGCGGTGTTGGTGGAGTGCTAGGTGGGGTTGGGGGAGAGGACTGTGTGCTACTGTCCAGCGAGGTGTGTGTATTCCCAGCGTGAGGCCCCCTAGGACTATGCTGGCGGACTTGTTCACCCAGAGGCTTGGTATCAGGGACTTCTTTAGGTTCCAGGTTACATTGTTTAGCACTAGGTTTGTCCCATCGCTCGCCTGGATCCTGACTAGTGGTGTGGAGCCGAAGATGTAGCCGGCTACTGCTGGTAGATTCGTGATCGCTATTCCAGCACTCTGCAGGAGGGTGTAGGTTGAGCCACCTGTGTCGAAGTCGTAGAGAATGATCCTCCTCCCCCGCCTGGGAGAGCACCCGCGTTGTAGCCGTCCAGCGTGTCTTCACTGCCGTGCCCATATACGTAGGCCTTGAATGCCCCCTATGTCCTTCTCCGCGTAGTAGGAGCCATAGCCTGAGCAACTCGGCGGCGGCGTCCACTTAGGGTACCAGTCGCAGACTGTAACCCTCCTCTTCTCGAGAGGTAGGTCGATGTAGTAGTAGTACCTATAGCCATACTACTGGTAGTATGGATCCGTGGTGAACTTGGGGGCTACCACGGTGAACACTGCCTCCCCCAGCTTGTATATCTTCACGGAGTCAACGAACATGGATCCCGGGCTAACAGGGTTATCCGTGATGAGTGCAATTGACTTAAGGTATGTTGCTGAGCCGCTGGAATACATGCAGCTCTGAGCACTAGTTGAAGTAGAACACGCGGATACTAAGTGCGTGTAGTTGCTGCTGGAGAGCGTTAAGTTCACGCTCAGAAAGCCGATCGTGAACCGATCCACGCTAGGGATAAGCCTGCTAAGCCGGTGGGGGTTAACCCCGTGCGGGTTCAAATCCCGCCCCCGGCGCCAAGATCTGGGTGAGCTCATGTGGTGTTTTTATGTTGGATAGATTGTCTGAGGAAATGCTATCTATAACTATAACCCTGTATCCTGGCTTTAAAAGCCTGGTTAACCGAGTGGTTTTCTAGGAGGCTGGTTTTACTAGTAACTACTACCTCCGGGGCCTTCTCTTTAACACTTATTACTGCTTGCTCTCAGGCTTAGCTGTAGTCTCGGCCATTTCCTTCTCAAGCTTCTTGAGCTCCTCTTCAATTTCTTTCTCAATCTCCTCTATAGGCTTCGGGGGAGGTGTTGTAGCAAGGGTGTAGCCGATCCAAGCTAGTATGCCGAAGACCCCTAAAACCCCTATCATAACTGTTAACCTTATTAGAAACTCTGTTATCCCAATGTTCAGCAAGGGCACTGTCCAACCTGGGGGTATGAAGAGGAGCCAGAAGTATACGAGTATGACTATTATAGATACCACGACTAGCCCAACCCCTATAGCTCTATCACTAACCATCCGACCGAACACCTCCAAGCCTCAAAAGAGAGTAACTAAAGGGGTATAAAAGCGTTTGCCACTCTAGAAAGCTGTGGAGATCTTAGCTAGACTTTGCACGTTCTTGGATGACGGGGCTTTCGATCGCATGCTTTGTGTTACTGCTAGCCTCACTCTGGGACGTCCTATGTTTAATAGGGTGGGTTTCGATGTTATAGTTTTGGGCCTGCTAGGTTGGATAGTGTGGCTAAGAGTGTAGAGGTTGCCTTGGAGAGGATGGGTTGTAGGGTTGTCTACAGGTATGTTGAAGAGTATGGGGATCCTGAGTGGGGGCCTCCCGTAGAGGATGTTGGTTTGAACCCGTTTCTAGCGGAGACGCTTAAGAGCTATGGTATTAGGAGGCTGTTTAGGTTTCAAGTTGAGGCCTTTAACTCCATTAAGTCTAGGCGGGACACGCTCATAGTAGCTGGGACCGGTACTGGTAAGACTGAGGCATTCCTGGTTCCTGTGGTGGATGAGATTATGAGGTTTAAGGGTAGCTGGGGCTCCGGGCCCCACGCTATCCTAGTATACCCTACTAAAGCGCTAGCCAGAGATCAGGTTTCCAGGGTTAAAATCCTATCACAGCCAGGCTTAGGTGTTAGCATTTCAATCCTCGATGGGGACACTCCGGCGGAGGAGAGGAGGAGGATCTACAGTAGCCCACCTGATATCCTAGTAACAAACCCTGATATGATACACTTTGGGCTCGCCCTGTCAAGGGATTTCAGAGATCTAATCTCAAGAGCTAGGTACATTGTTTTAGATGAGATCCACGTCTACAACGGTGTTTTCGGTAGCCATGTTAGATGGGTTCTATCAAGGCTTCTAGGCTACGTTGGAGGTGATACTGTGCTCATAGGCTCGGGTGCTACCATAGGCAACCCGGAGGTGTTCGGTGAGAAGCTTTTCGGTAGAAGTGTTAACGTGATCCTAGGCCCTAGGCGTAGGAGGGGTGTAGCTGTACACTATATGGTTGAATGCAGTAGAGCTAGCAGGTGGACCCTGGCCTCGATGATCATAGCTCTCCTAGCTAGGGGAGGTCTTAAGGTTCTAGCTTTCACAGATTCACAGCAGATGGCGGAGCTGCTAGCTAGGATTACTGTTAAGAGCTACGGGGTTAGAGTTGGAGTACACAGAGCTGGTTTGAAGGCTGAGCTTAGGAGGGAGGTTGAGGAGGCTTTCAAAGAGGGTGTCTTAAGGGCCGTCGTTGCAACCCCCACGCTGGAGCTGGGCTTAGACATAGGTGACTTAGACGCTGTGGTTCTCACGAGCCTTCCTAAGAGCTTTACAAGCTACATACAGAGGGCTGGGAGGGCTGGTAGGAGGGGTAGGCAGGGTTTAATCTACACAATTCTAGGTGATGACGCTATAGAGGCCTACTACACCCTAAGACCTAAAGAGTACTTCGAGCAGGAAGTGCCACCAGGCTACCTAGAACCATTCAATATTGAGATAGCGAAAACACATATAGTAGCTATGCTATTAGAGAAGGGGGCTCTAAAGGCTAACGCTATACCAGGCGAGCTGAGTAGAGCCTTAGAGGAGCTGAGGGAGCAGGGTATCATAACTATCTCCTCTAACACAATCAGCGGAGCTCGGGGGAAGCTCAGGGGGTTCCTTGAGAGTAGAGGTGGTATTAGGTCTACCGGGCACCAGGTTAGGATATTTGAGGGCCCCGAGGAGATAGGGTTCAGAGAGCTCCCCGAAGCCCTCCTAGACCTACACCCAGGAGCCGTATACTATCATGCTGGGAGACCCTACATATCAGTTAACATAGACCTAGACCACCTCAAAGCCGAGGTCAGGAGAGTTCGTGAGGTCAACTACTACACTAGGCCACTCTACACAGTTGACGTTGACGAGTTTAAACCTGTAGACTCGCTAATCTTTAACAATGTGAAGCTACTCTACGGAGATGTAAGGGTTACCTTGAAGGTTGAAGGGTATACTGTGAGGGAGGAGGCTGGAGGAGCTCTAATAGCTGAAATCCCCTTAGAGAAACCTCTTAAATGGTCCTACTGGACTAAAGGATTCATGGGAAGGTATCCGGATACGGGGCTACACGATCTAACCCTAGCTATTAGCTCCTACCATGCTCTAGAACACGTGCTAATAGCTGCCTCCAGGCCTGTAGCAGGGGTAGCTGACACGGATCTAGGCGGTGTTAGCTACCCTTCAGGCCACATTGTCATATACGATGCGAGCCCCGGGGGTAATGGTGCTTCCAGGCTTGTTCTAGAGAGGTTTGGAAGGGTTGTTGAGGTAGCTGAGGTTATAGTATCTAGCTGTAACTGCGAGGATGGATGCCCTAGGTGCGTTTACTCTCCATACTGCGGTAATAACAATAGGTTCCTTTCGAGAAAGGGGGCTTTAAGGCTTATAGATTTAATGAGGAGAGGGGAGGTTAAAGCGGTGGAGCCTGGGAGACCTCAGGGCTCTCCCATGGCCTAGATTGAAGGCTTATTAGCTTCTACTCAACCTCCATTAAAGGTAATGGTGGAGCCTAGGTTGAGCGACCTCTACGAGAGGATCAGCGACCTGGCTAGGAGGAGGGGCTTCTTCTGGCCTTCATACGAGATATACGGTGGAGTCTCAGGCTTCTACGATTGGGGGCCCTACGGGGTTCTCTTGAAGAATAGGGTTGTGGAGAAATGGCGAGATTACTTCGTTAGGAGGCATCAGGAGTATGTAGTTGAAATAGAATCCCCTATAATAGCCCCCAGCATTGTATTCGAGGCTAGCGGTCACGTAGAGCACTTCACAGACCCTGTAGTCGCGTGTTTGAGGTGTGGTAGGAGGTTTAGGGCGGATCACCTAATAGAAGAATCTCTAGGCATAAGTGTTGAAGGCTATAGTGTTGAGGAGCTAAGCAGGGTTATAAAGGAGAAGGGCGTCAAATGCCCTGTTGACGGTGGTGAGCTAGGGGAGGTCCAGGTGTTCAATCTCCTCTTTAAAACACAGATAGGGCCTTATGCTAGCGATATAGGCTATCTTAGGCCTGAGCTAGCCCAAGGCATGTTCATTGCTTTTAAGAGAGTCCTAGAGGCTATGAGGGGGAGGCTACCTCTAGGTATAGCCCAGGTTGGAAGGGTTGGGAGGAACGAGATCAGCCCCAGACAGGCTATGATGAGACTTAGAGAGTTTACAATAATGGAGATGGAGTACTTCATAGACCCCAGGGACCCGGATGGGGGTTGCCCGTTCTTCGAGGAGAAGAGTGGTGTTAAGATGAGGCTACTCTCATACGATATGAGGGTTAAAGGGATGGAGCCTCAGTGGTTCACCTTGGAGGAGGCTGTGGAGAGCGGGGTGATAGTGGATAAGTGTCTCGGGTACTGGATGGCTGTAGGCCAGGAGTTTATGGAGAGTCTCGGCATCCCACCTCAGGCTATGTACTTCCACGAGAAGGGGGTTCATGAGAGAGCTCACTACTCATCGCAAACCTTCGATCAGATGGTTAAAGTCTCTAGGTGGGGTTGGATAGAGGTTGCAGGTCACAGTTATAGAGGTGAGTACGATCTAACGAGGCACATGCAGTATAGTAAAGCTGATTTAACAGTATTCAAACCATACAGGGAGCCCTTGGTAGTTAAGACTAGGAAGGTTGTGGTGGATAAGAGCGTTCTAGGTAGACTGTTTAGAGATAAAGCTCTTAGAATAGCGGAGGCGCTGTTAAGCTCCAAGCCTGAGGATGTCCAAGAGCAGCTTGAGGAACAGGGTTTCGTCTTAGTAGAAGGTTACCAGGTGCCGAGAGATGCTGTCAAGGTAGTCGAGGTTGAGGAGAAGATTAGCGGGGAGAAGATAATACCACACGTTGTAGAACCATCATATGGGGTTGATAGAGTCGCCTATGTAACAATGGAGTATGCTTATAGGGAGAGAGATGGCAGGGTTATCCTGGCGTTCCCAAGGGATGTAGCTCCAGTTCAAGCAGTAGTACTACCGCTACTAGAGAATGACGACAACCTAGTTAGAGAAGCTAGAATACTATATAGATACCTTGTTGAGGAGGGCTTCACAGTCTTATACGATGAGAGCGGTAGTATTGGTAGGAGGTATGCTAGGGCTGATGAGATAGGGGTTCCAGCAGCTCTAACTGTAGACTACCAGACGTTAGAGGATGGGACTGTAACGTTAAGGGATAGGGATACGTGGAGGCAAGTTAGAGTAGATAAGACTAAGGTTGTGGATGCGCTTAGAAGGTTCCTTAGAGGTGCGAGACTAGAAGACCTGGGAGCTCCGGTCAGCCCGCCTACCCAACAGGATTGACATAACCGCCTTAGCCTCCCTCCTCAAATCCTCAAGGTCCGCCAGGTCCCCTTCAACGTCAACAAGGCTCTTAGCCTCGGATAATACTGCCAGCTCATTAGCATATGCTGCCTCAACATAGTAGCCTAGGAGTGCTACTAGATCCTCTAACTCTCCCTCATCGAGAGGCTCAACCCCCTTAAGGGCTTTTAACTCCTCTAGGAGCCTAGCTCTACTTAATCTAAGCTTGTGGAGGCTCTCTACAACCTCGTCTACCCTAATGCCTCTCAAAGCCCTCGTTAAAGCTATCCCCTTTCGTGCATCCTCTAGGAGGTTCACATGGTCGTGGAATATGTGGACTATCCTATCTATTATAGGGCCTGCCTTCGTCAAGCCCCATCTCACATCCTAGTTATAGTGCCTACTCTAAGCGACCCACTATAGGCTCTAATAGTAGCTATACTATTGTCTGATACGCCCTCCTCCCTCATAACATCGGGGTTAACGTGAACTCTATCAGCTTCAACTTCCTCATCTACTATGGCGTTTAACACAAACTTAGCCCTACCAGCTACAACTAGTTCAACTCTATCAACTATACCAAGCGCCCTAGCCAGGTCACCGCTCAACTTAGCAGAGTCAGGCTTAACTGAGGGATCGTATTTAATCCTAACCCTCTTCTCCTTAAGAACCTTTCTAGTCTCCTTAAGCGCTGAAGCTGGGGGTATGATGTCCACTAACCTAGACACACGCTCTCTCCCAGCAGGCTCACGCCTACTACTCTCCAATCCCAGGGCACCATCAATATTATTAGGGCTAGGAGCTTTTATAAGATTAGCTACCGGAGGCTGTTAGCTTAAAAGAGCTCATTGTATCCTAAGAGTGTTAAGGTGGGGTTCAGGTTTCAAGGAGGTTTGAGCATTGGGAGGTAAACCTATTTAAAGGCTGTCTACATGCTTCTAGAGTGAGAGTGTAAGGTGGGTGGATTGGCTAGTAGGTCTGTTGTAGCTTATATACTTGTCAACGTCGAAGTAGGGGTTGAGAACGATGTTAGAGACGAGATTATAAGGAGGTTTAACAGGGCTGTTACCGAGGCTAGGATAACTTATGGTGAGTACGATATAGTTGTTAGGGTTGAAGTTGACTCCATGAAAGCTCTTGAGACTATTGTTAGTAGCATTAGGGCTATTGAGGGTGTGAGGAGGACAGTCACCCTGATAGCCGTCTAGCTTCCAATGGTACCGGGTATCTGAGGATAGCTATTATACCCCCAAGCCTCTTAATCCTCTCACCTGGAGGGCTGTCCTCCGGTACTATGGTTATCCCAGCTTTAACCTCTTCGGCCTTAGATAGTATCATGTCAGCATCCGCTCTAACATTATCATCGAGACTGGAGATTGTAGAGTCTAGGACTACAACATGTCTAAGAGCCCCTATTAACGCTACACTCCTAACATCCTCCAACCCGTACGCCACCCTTTCAGGCTCTCTAACCACTAACCCCATAAACTCCTCTAAGACACCCTCAGCCTCTACAACACTAAACTCTCTGAGAGACTCAAGGATGCCAGGCCTCCTAAGGGCCTCCCTAAGGCCTGAGACACCCCCCATTGACGCCTCATCTACATAAATCTTTAGAGCTGGAGCAGACCCCCTTAGCTTCTCTACAACAACATGTTTAAGGTGGCCTGGCCCCGTTACAACAACAACTCTAACATCCTCCCTTGTAGCTTCAACTATTGCCTTAGCCACCCTATCCACATACTCCTCTACAGCCTCCTCCCTCCTAGGATCGCCCTTCCCAGGCAAGCCGGAGCTCTCCTCTAAGAGTACTTTGAAACCGTGAGCTGATAGTAGGCCTAGAGCATACTCATCATAGTCTACTGAGACTATGAGGGCCTTACCCTTAGGCCCGCTACTCTTCATCCTCTCAACTGCCTTCTCACTCCACCCCTCCATCCTCTCAAGTCTTATAACATGACCTGGGGCTACTACCATTGAATGGTGTTTCCCCCTAACACCGTACTCCTCAGGCCCCTCGACCACAACACCGAAGATCCTAAGTTTGCCCGTGAAAGGCTGGAATTCAACGCCCTCAACTCTAAGCTTTACAACAATAGACCTCCTCTCCTTCTCCCCCCCGAGTCTTCCGGCCACATCGCGTGTAGTCCAGCCCTCTACTAGATCTCCAGGTCTAAGTAGGGTTTTCAGAGTCCATAGGTCCTCTTCGCTTTCAACTAGAACCTTAACATACCTATTCTTAGGTGATACCTCTACTACCCTCACTTTACCCTATAACCTCATATGTTATTAAGTTCTAACGATGTATACATCCTCCACAAGCCTCTCTGCATTGGCGGGCGGCTCCACGTAGACTCTTACAGGAGTCCTATGCAACGACTCTAGGTCGAGTGTAGCCCTCTCTAGTAGTTGGGGTACCAGGATAACAGCTCCCCCGATACCCTCCCTAACGCCTATATTGTTTCTCTTCTTGTAAGCCCATATCGCCCTGTTAACCTCCATTATCATCCTAGCTACACCTGCATACCTCCCCCTAGACTCTCTGTCCATCTCAACGCCTGGGAACGACTGCCTATGCACGCTATCCCCGTAGAGCCTCCTATGTATATCATCGGTTATGAACGGCATTATGGGAGATAACATAACTAGGATCCCCTTGAATATCCTATGTAGTGTAGCCCAAGCAGACCTCTGCTCTTCAACACTATACCTATTATCCCTATTGTACGCCCTCTCCTTAACCAACTCTACGTAATGAGATGCTAGTACATCCCATGCTAGTTCGTATAAGAGGTTACCTGGCTCGTAGACATCCAGGCTATCGTAAGCCCTACCTATCCTCTCAACATACTCTTCGTAGAGCGCTAGAAACGCTATGTCAACAAGCGTCCTAGGGCTCCAATCAGGCTCGTAGGGGAATGATGAGATGAACCTAGCTATATTCCATAGCTTTGTGGCGAACAGCTTCCCAGTTTTAATCTTACCTATATCAAACCTATAATCATAACCTAGCCTTGAAGCTACAGCCGCCCAGAATCTAAAGGCGTCAGCTCCATACTCCTCTACGACGGGATCGGGGTCTATGATGTTACCCAGGGACTTGTGCATAGGCCTACCCGTAGGGTCTAAGCCCATCCCCGTTATCCTAACCCATTTAAACGCTGGTTTACCGGTTAGCTGGTAGACTCTAAGTATTGTGTAGTAAAGCCATGTTCTTATAATATCGTATCCCTGAGGCCTCAGAATGCTATCTGATACCATCTCATAGAATTTCCTGTCCTCCATCCACCTAGTCACGTATAAGGCTGAGACGCTCGAGTCAAACCATGTATCAAAGACCCTAGTATCACCTACAATAAACTCCCTTGGAGCTCCACACACCGGGCAGCTATCCCATGGCGTTTCCTCCCACGATCTATAGTATTTACCCTGCTCCGGTAACAGTTTCGAGTTACACCTAGTGCAAGTCCATAGTGGTATCTCCGTACCATAATACCTATCCCTGGATATAGGCCAGTCCATGGTGAGGTTTTCCACCCACTCAAACAACTTCCTCTTATGCATCTCAGGCGCGAACTCCATGAGATCCGCTATCCTCCTGACATCATCTTTATACTGTAGCTGTTTCAGGAAGAGCTCCCTCCTATGTATTATCTGTAGTGGTGTCTTACACCTCCAACATCTTGGAACCCTGTGTAGTATCCTTTCAACCTTCTCAAGGGAACCATGCTCCTTTAAAAGCTCAGCTATCCTAGTCCTAGCCTCCTTCACTGGGAGCCCAGCTATGGGGCCTGCTTCATGGCTCATCCTACCATCATCTCTTACTATGACTTTTGGTTTGAGGTTAAGCTCGTTAAACAACCTTATGTCGACTTCATCGCCATAACTACATATCATCATGAGCCCCGTGCCGAACCCTGGATCGGCTGCAGGATGCTCTACTATAACCATCTCATGCCCGTATATCGGGGCTACAGCCTTTAAACCTGCTAGCCCCTTATACCTAGCATCCCCAGGGTTGTATGCTAAGGCTGCACATGCTCCTAGCAGCTCAGGTCTGGTGGTTGCTACGATGAGATCCTTATCCTGTCCTGCTAGCTTAAACTTGATGTAGTATAGGGAACCCTCCTCATCCTCGTATTCTACCTCAGCCTCCGCTAGTGTGGTCCCACATCTAGGGCACCATCTTACAGGCCTCTCAGCCTCGTATATAAGCCCCTTCTTATACAACTCAATGAATGTAGCCTGGGTCATAGCCCTATACCTCGGGCTATCAGTACCCTCCCTCCAGTAGTCAAAGCTACAGCCGAGCCTCCTCCAAACACCTACTATCTCAGCCTCAGCTTTATCCAGAAACTCTTTGCAGAGCTCTAGAAACCTCCTCCTACCCTCTATGGTTCTAGCCATCTCCTTAGCGTTTACCCCGTAGGCCTTCTCAACCTGAACCTCAACAGGCAACCCATTCCTATCAGCGTAGAAGGGGACTATCACATTGTAGCCTTTCAACCTAAAATACCTAGCAACCATGTCTATCTGGGCGAAGTGAGAAGCCCCACCCACATGCCATTTACCGCTAGCGTAAGGTGGGGGTGTGTCTATGACAATGAACTTCCTACTAGGATCAATAATAGGCTTGTAGAGACCCTCAGCCTCCCATAGCTTTAAAAGTTCCACCTCCCGAACCCTGTGATCCCACCTAGTCTCCCTGATCCTAGGCTTCAGCTGACTACTCAAAACCCGAACACCCCAAGCCACAGTGTAGTGGGTGCTCACTCCCTTATAATCCTATCCTATGTTAGAATACACTATTAAGATCAACGCTTAAAAGTTATTCGTGTAGAGGGATAACTTGGAGTCCCAGGATGAAAAGCATTCAAACCCAGAAGCTGGGAGGGGTAAAGGGGGTGCAACCGGGTGATGAGAGTGTTAGCATGGGTGAAGCTGGGGAGAGCGGGAGACCGGGTCTAGAAACGCTCCTAGCCTATATACTGGTGGCTCTAGCCGCCCTAACACTAGGCTTGATACTAGGCCTAAACGGGAGACCGGAGCTCTCATCATACATGGTGGTAGGAGGTATTATAGCCTATCTAATCTCATCAATAACATACCATAAGGCTAGATGGGTACCCCTAATGCTAACACTAGGGCTACACATAGGAGCGATAACATCTTACTATTCAAACCCAATAGTACTCCCCCTACTAATAATAGAGAGGTGGGGCGAGAAATCGGTGATCAACCTAGACATAGTACAACTTATAATAGCATATGAGATACTAACAGCAAGCACCTCAAGGATAAGGCAAAGCTTAAAAACCTAGACAAGGAGAGGATATGAATATTGGAGCCGCGGTAGTATAGCCAGGCCCAGTATGCGGGCCTCTCGAGCCCGTGACCCGGGTTCAAATCCCGGCCGCGGCACCATCAGACTGCGCAGGCCCCATATTAGTTGTAACTCTACTGGAAGGATAGTATATAACAATAGAAGTGTTTATAAGCTTTCACTATTATCTTAACTATTAAATAGGGTGTTAAAGATAACAATGGCTATTAATAGTTTTGAAGATAGGCTTATAGCGGGCTTTATACTCGGGCTTCTAGTAGCTTTTCTCATATTCAGAACTAGATGGCCTCACATACCAGTATGGGCTTTTATGGCCTTCACATCGTTTCTAACTGTTGCCACCGGTTTGACCCCTATTGATAGGCTTGGCGAGGCTATTAACGTAGAAGTCATATTGTTTCTTGTGGGGATGTTTAGCATTGTTGGTGTTGCTGAAAGCTCAGGGCTCCTTGATGCCCTCTCACTTCTAGTTGTATCTAGGTTTAGGAGTGTTCGTGTCGCACTAGTGGGGGTCTCACTGGTCTTTGGTTTTCTAGCAGCTGTAGCTGTTAATGATACTATTGCTATTATGGGCCCCCCCATGGTTCTCTTCCTCTCCAGAGTCTTGAACTTAGATCCTAAGCCGTTACTAATTCTTCTAGCCTTTTCCATTACAATAGGGTCTGCTACAACGCCTATCGGTAATCCTCAGAATATGCTCATAGCAGTTGAATCTGGGTTGAAAGCTCCCTTCATCTCATTCCTATACTTCCTATTGATACCAACCATCATTAACCTGGTGCTGGTTGCTTTGATTGTAGAGAAGCTTTACAGTATACCTGATAAGTGTGTCGACGTTCTCGTTATACCTCAGGAGCGTATCCGCAATCCGAGAGATGCTCTAATCTCAGGTGTAGCCTTAGCCTCCACAATACTGGTCTTGGTTGTAAACGATATACTAGCAGTTCTAAGCCTACCCCACGTAGAGCATAGAGGTTTCATACCTTTCATAATAGCAGCCGCCATGTTCATTGTAGCTTCTAAGCCTAGGGAGTTGGTAGGGAGGGTTGACTGGGGCACCATAGTGTTCTTCATAGCAATGTTCATAACGATGGATGGAGTTTGGAGAAGCGGATTACTACTCGATCTCCTATCACTAGCACTCCCATCACCAGCTCACGGTCTCCCAGGCTTTACCCTAATAACGTTCCTATCGCTGACTCTAAGTCAACTACTGAGTAACGTGCCCTACGTGAAGCTATTCATAAATTATATGGAGCACATAGGGTATACCGGTGGCGATGAAAAAGAGTGGGTAACACTGGCCATGAGCTCCACCATAGCCGGGAACTTAACACTACTCGGTGCAGCCTCCAACATAATAATACTCGAGAGACTCGAATCTCAATATGGTAGAACTATATCCTTCACGGAGTTCCTAAGAGTAGGGTCTATAGTCACTATTGTCAACGTCATCGTCTACGCTCCATTCATCATACTCCTATAACCATAGCACACAACTTCAACAAACATACCCCCGATGGTTACCACAAACGCTTCCAATGGCTTCCTAGGCTGTTGAACGAAGCTAACATAAGCCACTACAGAGGCTCCCCTTGAAGGTTAAAGATAATACCGCTGCCCATAGGTATTTAAGGGATTAGCCTTTGAATCGCGGACATCAAGTATATTAGCTTGGAATGTATTAATAGAGTATGTGGATGAATGAATGGGGTGAATCAAGGATGCCTCCATGCACTAAAGCAATAAAAGTAAAGACGCCTAGCGGGGCTGAGACACAACTAGTCCCTAAGAAAGTCTGGTTGCTACAACCTAAAGGCGGTAAAGGGATAAAGATAGGGCTATTCCAGGACCCCTCAACAGGTAAGTACTTTAGAGCTAAAGTCCCAGCAGACTACCCGGAGTGCGCTTAAAACCCTTAAACCCATCCACCACTCTTTTTTCCCTCCTACTTTCCCCCCTTTAATCTTAGATGCTAAAACCTGTTAGCTAAACAGAGTTGCCAACTTACATGATTTACGACCCCACATCTTAAACTACACTGATCTATGGGAGTGGCTTGCAGAGGGGTCACCATGGGGTAATCTTAGAGGGGCAATCAGTAGATTGATGGCTATGCTGGGTGAGCTTTAGAGCCAAGCGTCAACCCACCCCCCGCCCTTGGAGGGTGGGGCTCCAGGTTGTAGCTTGAGTTTGAAAAGCCCATATGCTATTATTTTAACGGCTCTAAGGCATCTTCTAGCTATGACCTCGTGGAACTCGATATCGCTGCGTACTCGGAGCTCCGGGTAATCGAAATATAAGTGTATGAATGAAAGCACTGAAAGCTCCTGCAACACCTTTGGATCCGTGATCCCCAGGTTTAAAGCAAGCTCTAAAAGGTTTGATCTGGAGAGGCCGACGTCGGAGAGCTCCAACCTCCTTGCCAGCGCATATGCTTTAATAAACTTGTATGCTACATCATATGCTTTAAAACATGTGTCTTCGTACATCTTACTATCATAAAACCTATGGGCTAACCCATAATCTGAAAAAGCCTCCTCTAAGATACAATAAAGGTTCCCGCCCGCCTCACGGTCTTCGAGATCGCACACCACAATCCCCATAGGGTTACCTATAGCTAGAGAACTAATCAACCTATACCCGGGTCTTAGCTACACGAGCGACCTCCACCCCTCAGGAGAGACCTAAGTTTCCTCCATGTCCTGCAACGTGAAGGTTTATGTTTTAGGGCGGCCTGCTGGCATGAGCGTCCCACCGGAATCCTTATCCATTGGAGTGCTACATTCCAAGGCGGAGGTTGAATTAATTCTCTAGACTTTGAAACTTAATTACCCTGTTTTAGCCTCCAATCATCTCTCACTCTAGGGGGTTGGGCTTCCGCAGCCTCTTGCCGGCTGGGTGAGGTGGGTGGTTTGGGGTTGAGGGATTTATTCTTGGTTAGGAGGCCTCTTGTGTTTGGAGGGTTTGAGGTTGAGAGGGATAGGGCTAGGTTTTCCCTTCTTGGTTTTCCTTTTGACTCTACGTCATCTCATAGGAGTGGCCAGAGGTATGGTCCTTTGTTTGTTAGAGAGGCATCTATGAACATTGAGTCTAACGGTTACACTGCTTCGGGCTTCGTGGAGGATGTCCCCGTCTATGATGAGGGTGATTTGGCTGTTGTTCACGGTGATGTTGTTGAGAGTGTAGAGAGGCTTAGTAAGGTTGTAGAGGATCTCGTGAGGGATGGTAGGAGGGTTGTTGTTATTGGTGGTGAGCATGTAGCCACAATCGGTGTTATTAGAGGGTTTAGGGCTGGTGGTTTTAAACCATGCCTCCTAGTCTTCGACGCTCACCTGGATTTGAGGTACGAGTACTTAGGCGTTAAGTATAGCCATGCCTGCACGTTTAGAAGGGTTCTTGAGATGTTAGGTGATATAGAGCTGGTCTATGTAGGCGTTAGAGCCTATGCAAGGGAGGAGATGGAGCTAGCTAGGAGCAAGCCCGGAATAACCATTATAACCCCTAGAAACCTAGAGCTCCTAGGCCTAGCTAATACCGTGGCGAGTGTTAAGAGAAGCCTATCTAGATGTGAGAGCTTATACGTTAGCATCGATATGGACGTATACGACCCATCACAAGCACCCGGAGTAGGCAACCCAGAGCCGGGAGGTTTAACATCAAGAGAGCTCCTCCCACTAATAGCTAACACAGTAGATGAGAGAGTAGTAGGGATCGACGTAGTAGAGGTAACCCCACCATACGATGTAGGAGGAGTGACCAGCATACTAGCAGCAAAGACACTACAAGAGGCATTGATAACCCTAAACCTTAAGCTCAAACTAAAACCCCCCTCTACAAGCCCCCCAAGCTAGCATAAGCCCAGATTATAACAGAGAAGACCCCCTCCCCGCCCTTTGAAAAGAGGGAGAGGTTTCCCCACGTCCCCGGGAGGCTTCAAGTGCCTCCCCTTAGCTGGAGCTAGTATCTTTCCATTTAACCCCTCCCTGCTCTACTAGGCTTTTCCCATCCACCCTCCGCCTTGGAAGGCGAGGCTTTTTTCAGTTGTAAGCCTTAGATTTAAAATTGTATGCTAGAACAGGAAGGTTGCATCTGATAAGAGCTCTTTAAACCTCTGCACGGCTCACTCTTAAGTTAATCATAGGTATCTATAGGTATTTAGATTTAGCTATAGAGTTGTTACAGCCGTTAAGTCTCATGACGAGGAGGTAGATCCTCTAGGCTTGGTGATTTTAGGTTTTCATCGTAACCTTAGTAGAGGATACTTCATACTTGCTTGTAAGCTAGCTATCTATGGAATCCGCCTAGACTGCTTTAACCCTTCTAATAAACCCTGTTTGAGGGGGTGCTCTACTTTTTACGAATATTCTCTGCCCGCAGTTGGGGCACATGAGGCTGGGCATCTTAGCCAAGTCCTCTGATGTTACGAGTTTACCGCAGTACGCGCATATATAGTATACGGGGACGGGCTTAATACCGTAGGGGAGGCTTCTCTCAACACCCTTCTCTTCGCTAACCCACTCTTCCTCCAAGCTAATCCACCTAGCTACCTAGTTGAGGGTAAGGCTTAAATTCCCCTACCCTACATATTATACTGGATTGGAGAGGGTGATAGGGAAGGACATGAAGGAGTCTAGTTTATGTAGGGGGCTCCCCCCTGATATATGCGAGCAGCTTAGCATGGAAGAGCAGGTGGTTAAGATAAGATTGGAGAAACGAAGATTCGGCAAGGAGGTTACAGTAATTGATGGTATAAGTGAGTCTGCATTCAACCTTGAGGAGCTAGCGTCAATACTTAAAAGCAAGCTCGCCGTGGGGGGTACGGCGAAGAATGGGAGGATAGAGTTGCAGGGAGACCATAGACATAAGGTTAAGAAGATCCTGGTGGAAATGGGGTTCCCCGAAGAGAATATAACAGTGATATACTAGAGCACAGTAGGATACGATGATGAGGGGAGGGATGGAGCTAGAGTTACCTATACATGTATGCTTCCAACACCACTAAGTCCACCTAGGCTGGAGACCCCTCCACACCTAGAACCTTTTCCAGCTCGTTAACAAGAAACCTTATTCTATCCTCAAGATCCCCTTCTACCCTCCTTAACCTCTCCACAATCTCCACAACCCTCCCGGCTATGCCGGCACATGAGGGGTCTAGATTGTCTACGCTCTGACCCTTTACAATGAATGGTGCTGCGAGCTTCGCTAGCTCAAGCAACCCTGTTATCTCATAGCACTTTATATCGGATATCTGTGTTTTAACGAATTCCACGTAAGACTCTATCTCCTCCTCATACCCTAGGTTTCTAAGTAGCTCTAGAGCTTCTAGATCTTTAACAGCTATTGATGCCATATACTCTATTATGAGAGCTTCCCGCCCATATCTTCCAGCTATACTCTTATCTAAGCTCACAAGGTAGTAATACGGAGATCCATGCAATTTACTATGTGCTAGCTCATGTAGCAGGAGTGCTCTGGTAACCCTTGTATCCATGTTAGCACACTCTTCGTAGTTAACATGTATCCTAGGCCATCCTCGCCAAGCCTCATGTAATACCACGAAATCCCCCATCACGGTTACCCCTAGTTCCTCGGCTTCCCTAAGTATTCTTGCTCTCATCCTCTCACCCGAGGAGTAAATGTAAATCTCTAGAAGTGGAGGCTCTCCGCCTGCTTTACTATAGAAGTCTACTGCTATAGATCTAATCTCGGCTAGGAAAGGCTCGCCTATGAAGCCTATGGAGGTTACTCTAATCAACCTCTAGGCTCCCTCCTCCTAACCCTCCTGTATGCTATGTATGCTGTGAGGGAAACTACGACTGTTAGGAGCACTAGGGTTAGTCTTGGATCTCCTATTATGTCGAGGAACGGTATCCTAGACAGCCGGGCCTCCCTCTCCTCTACAATGATGGTTAGAGAGATCACCGAAGCTCCGGTTTTACCGTAGCCCGTGTAGCCCACGAGGGCTAGGTTTGAGTTTACTAGAGTACCTGATAAGGCTATAAATCCTCTAGCCACCTCCGTCATGTTAATAGCTTTAAGGAGCTCCAGCTGGGAGCCGTTGAACTTGTAGATTAGGATTAGCGATTGGTTGATATTGGTTACATATGGTACTACGAGGTCTTCCCTGCCTACCGTAGACGTAACAACCCCCACTAGGTCGCCTACGACTAGAAGGGAGGCTGTCACGTCCAGGTCGGGTTTAATAGTTAAAGGTATTAGCAGAGGCCTGGAGCCTAGGGCCCCGTATAGGATGAAAGTTGAATCTGATATCTTAAGACACCCGTTTATAGTAACTGTCATGTTACGGTATGGCATTACATAGTTCCTAAGTATATCCCCTGTTTGAGATAATATCATAATAGATATGCTAGTCCCATTATCGCCTGCCACGAGGATCCTTGATCCTAGGGTTAGGCCAATGCACTTTAAAACATCGTCTCCAGGGCCTCCCCCCACCTCCCCCCTCTCCTCCCTCACCCACTCCACACCCTTAGCTGACACCCTAGCCACCATGTAGTTAAGATTATCTCCTAGTATGAAGGAGGCTCCGGCAATGTATATGGAGTCGCCCATAGTTACAGATGTTAGTGGGAATAGCCTAGGGTTTATAATGTAATCCTGTCTCGCTACGATAGCTCCATCTAAGCCTACAATGAACTTGTGTATTCTAGTAATGTTATAGGATCTAGAGTAGGCCACCAGCCCTAGAGCCCCGCCTTCCAAGTTTAAACCTAGGATGGATGCGTTGCCACCAACATTAACTGTGGTAGCCCACAGCCTATCCCCTCCTCTGTAGGCTGCTATGAAGACATAGTTGCCCTTAGATCCAGCTGCATACACTACACCACCTACCTGCACGACGTTGGAAAGCTCTTTAACCTCTTCATCCACATAGCTGTAGTTGAGGGTTACAGCTATAGTTGTCGAGGCGAGGCTAGCAAAGCATGGTGTGAGTAGCAGAGCTATTAGCAGGACTGCTAACCTCAACTATGCTCACCAGTAGATAAGCCTACACATGTTATAGCATAGCATATTACCTGGAGTATCTTAACGAAATCCATGATCCTAGTTGCGATTACATACTGCACACCATCAAGAGCCCCTGATTTAACCAGCTCAACAACCCTCCCCTGGATGTGCTGAAGGGAGTCGAGAATCTCCAGGGACCTCCTGATACTAGGGTTTACCACAGCCGACCCGATAAGGGGCACGATGCCTCCCAGGTTATCTAGTATTTGTGAAAGCTCTCTGCTAGTCTTAAACCCGTGCCTGGCTATTTCAACAATGTCTATGAGGAGTGCGTCCATCAGGCTTAGCAGTGTTAGTGCAGTCAATGCTAGGATCGAGTTTACACCCTCCTCTCTATAGGTGGTTTGGGGGTAGATGTGGATTTGCCGTTCTATGATAGATCTTAGCTTGTAGAGCTCTTCACCTAAGGATCTAACCTCAGACTCTATATCCTCGGAGAGCCCCTCCCTGACAACCCTAGCCACAGCTTTCACAATGTTAGAGGTGAGTATAGTCATACTCCTTATGGATACCCTGAGGTCTACCTTAGCAGGGTCTAGGAGGATCTTAGCAGTTACAATATCACCTCCTAGATCAACTATTTCTAAACCCGTTAGCCTGGATGACGCGCTCTTAAGGGATGATAGTGTCTCAGCGCTCCTCTCACTAAGCTTGATATCAACCTCATCATAGCCTAGGATGTAGAAACATGGGATTACAAGGCTTCTAACTCTAGGGTCCCTAAGACCTGTCATATCCACTATCACAGGTTTAGAGCTAAGGTTTTTAGAGATGGGAGTTAGCTTTAGACTTACACCTTCGACTGCTATCATGACGCTATCGCCAGGCTTCAAGTTAACCCTCTTAGCCCAGGAGTGTGGTAGTGTTACTATAAGACTACTAGCCCCTAGACGCTGGACCTTCCTAATCTCCACATCCACCATTACCTAGCACCTTCTAAAAACTCAAGCTTATAGGTCTCCTCCGAGGCTCTTAAAGCTAGGCTTGAAGTGTTGATAGAGAAAGGTGTGTTTAAAGGGGTTATATCAGGCGGTAGGCTAGCTAGGGGTTGCGAGCTCTGCTACCCTGGAGCTAAGGCGGTGATATTCATAACAGGGACGTGCGACGACTCATGCTTCTACTGCCCTGTTAGCAGAGATAGGTTATACCACGAGGTTATGTTTGTCAACGAGGAGCCCGTCTCAGGCGTTGAAGAAGTTGTTGTAGAGGTCACACGTATGGGGGCTATGGGTGCTAGTATAACTGGAGGGGATCCTCTCACAGCCATAGATAGAGTTGTGGATGTAATTAGATCTTTGAAGGAGAACCTCGGATACGGGTTTCACATCCACCTATACACCACGGGGAGGCAGGCTAGCGTTGAAGTACTTAGAACACTATGGGCGTCCGGATTAGATGAGATACGCTTCCACCCAGTAGACTTGAGGTTCCTCAGGTCTGTGGAGTGGGCTGTAAGGCATACGGGGATGAGTGTTGGCATCGAGATCCCCATAGCTCCGGGGCTGGAGGAGTGGGCTAAGAAAGTGATTCTAGAGGCCTCCAGGATAGGCGTCTCCTTTGTAAACCTTAACGAGATGGAGTTCGTAGAACCTAATTCCACCAGTCTAAGGCTAAAAGGTTATAGGGAGAGTAGGAGGAGGCCCTTCACAGTAGAAGGAGCCCTAGAGACAGCCTTAAAGGTAGTGGGGTGGGCTAGAGATCACAACCTAGCACCCGTACACTTCTGCCCCGCTCCATTCAAAGACTCGATTCAAACCAGAAATAGGATGAGGAGGCTAGCCACACTAGATAGGTCTTGGTATGAGAAGCCTACAAACGATGGAACAGTAATATGGGCTGAGGTGAGAAACGAGGATGGAACCACAGCAGTAGCACACCCCGACCTAATACGCGAGATGAGAGGCTGGAAACCCACCACAATAGTAGAAGCGCATCCAACACGGGGAAGGCTCAGGATCTCGGAATACGAGTACGACTCCACCCCGTCTTAAAAGTATGTTTGCCCCACTTTAACATCGATGGAGAATCAGCCGGGTTAAAACTCCTACACCTGCCTACGTTAAGATGGTCTTGCCGACCGTTTCCCGCCTTGTAGGGAGGCGAGGTTTCTAGGATTACAAGCACTTAAACCCTAGGGGTTAAATTTCCTAAAACCCGGTGATTGCGAGGAGGGTTGCGAGGATTAGTTAGGATAGGAGGTAATACCTGCGTAGTTCCAGGTGTATCACCCAAAAGCTACTAAACCACGAGGAGAGACACGGGGGGATCTAGGAAGTGAGGCTTGTAACTGTTAAAATGCCGGAGATGTACGTTAAGGGTGTAGATGAGCTGGTTAAAGCAGGGAGGTACTCTAGTAGAAGTGAGGCTATAAGAATAGCTATAAGGGAGATGTTAAAGAGGGAGCTTTGGGGCACCTCACTTAGATTCTACGAGGAGATCCCTGCAAGAGGAGAGGTTGAAGCGCCCTTCGCGCTACCAGAGGAGGCTGAGGCTTAGGAGGCAGAGAGGACCCCCATTTAAACACACCCCCTTTAGCCCTACTAGCCATCAAATAAACTTTTTCCCTCACCCGGCATGTGCACGTATAGGCTTCCTCCACCTTTAAAGGCGTGGTGGGCCATGTGGAAACCTTAGAGTTACTTAGGTTGCTTAGGGATAAGCTTTTGAGTAGGTATGAGAGGTTATTGGAGGAGTATAGGGATCCTTTATTCGAACTTCGAGGGGGTAGTGTTGACCTGGAATCTTTGAGTGGCGTGAGCTTCCTCTACTTTACTGCTAGCTGGTGTGCCCCCTGTATATCCTTTATGGATGTTGTTAGGGTTCTAGCTAGGAGGTATGCTGGTAAAGCTAACTTCTATAGGGTTAACGTTGATGAGAACATGGATCTTGTTGATTCACTCCACGTGGACTACATCCCCGCTTTCATAGCTGTTGTTAGAGGTGAGGTTGTCGATAGGGTTTATGGTGTTGTTGGCCGTGGTAAGCTTGAGGATTTCATTAGGAGGGTTTTAGAGTCCTATGGTTGAGCTCATAGCTTAACTTCTTTAAGCTGTTCTAGGACGTAGTTTCTAATATCGTCTAGGCTTGGGAGCTCTCTTACAAGCTCTCCGTTCTCAAGGTACTTTACCAGTAGTGGTTTAGCCTGGGAGCCGTCTCTACAGTACTGTGGTGTTGTATCATCGAAGGGTGTTATGTAGTCCTCGTTTACATTACACCTGTGGACCTGCAAGCTTAACGGTATCTTACCCCTCTTAGCTCTAGGCTCCCACCTACCGTTAGCGTAAACCTCCACTATGTCAGCACTTATGTCAACGCTTGGAGCCGCAGCTATCGATGTCCCAACCCCGAATGCGTCAACCACATCTCTGAGCTCCTCAACCTCAGCTTCATCAAGCCCACCGCTCACCACTATCTTCACGTGACTGTAGCCAGATCTCCTCAAAGCCCATCTAACCTCCTCCACAATATCCCTCATCCTACCCCTCCTACTACCAGGTGTATCAAGCCTTACACCGTAAAGTCTCTTACCTAGGAGCTCTGAAGCCATTAAAGCCTCCACCCTCTCATCATAGTAGGTGTCAACCAAGGCTATTACCGGTGTCTCATGCTCAAATGTATCCGCGAAAGCCTGCCACGCTTTCCTCTGATCCCCAAACACTACTATGAGCGCATGGGGCATCGTGCCTCTAGGCTTTAAGCCAAGGTATTTCTCTGATAGCATACCGCTAACAGCATCCGCCCCTCCAATGTATGAAGCCCTATCAGCTGAGATGAATACCGCTGGGTGTAGAGCTCTCAGACCGAAGAATAGTACCTGCCTATCACCAGCCCTCTTCCTGATCCTAGCGGTCTTAGTAGCGATACTAGTAGCAAACCTTAAGACTCCAAGGTAGGCGGTCTCAAGTAAAACCATATCTATGAACCTTCCTTCAATCAACATAAGAGGGTATTTCCTCCTAAACACTGTACCCTCCGGTACGCTATAAACTGTTAAAGGCCTACCCCTAAGCATAGCTAAAGCCTCCTCAAGTCCTGCGAAGACAGCCCACTCATAACCCTTAGGGAGGGAGTAGGCGTGAACCTGCATTCTAACCTTTACATCGCTTAACCCGTATTTCTCGACTAGAACCTTGGTCCTATAAAAGTATATGTCTGTAGCCTCACCAGATAAAATCTCACCAACACTAGGCACGTAGAGCCTGGGCTCCCTCAAGTTAACCGCCCTCTCTAGCCTTTAAACAGATAACACCTTAATATTTGTGAACACTAAGGCAATGCCATATCGCCTTAACACCACACGGGTTAAAGTTAAATCAACACATACACCTTTAATACCCCCCTGTAATCCTAGCACTAGGAGAAGCGAGTGTCTAGATCCCACTACTTTAACCTAATAGTGACACATCTACCAGGCCCAGAGGCTAAGAGGAGGGCTATTTGGACTCTAAGGCAACTACTACCGGGCTTTGCGGTAGTCTATAGCAGGCCCAACATATTATTAGGGAGAGTTGACGACCCCCTTAAGGCTGTGGAGATTTTAAAGGCGAACCTACCATCTAAGACAACAATACTAAGGGTGATACCTGTACTTGAAGTTAGAAGTGTAAGGGTGATAGAGGTTAGAGATGCTGTGGAGAAGCTCGTAGCCAACGCGGGGGAAGGCTCGTTCGCCATAAGGCTAGACGGCTACCTTGAGGATGAAAGTGGGAGGCTCATGAGCAGAATGGAGGCTATAGAGTTGATAGCTAGGAATATAGATAGGAAGGTTAACCTGAAGAACCCTGACATCCTAGTGTACATTAAGACGGTTAAAGTATATAGAAGGTGGCTTTCAGCTATATACGTAGGCCGCCCCTCTAATATCCTAAGAACGCTCTCGCAAACCTAGAGATGGCTGGGGAACAACATTACGCCTCGTTGGCTGACTCGTCTTTGTTTACCGTGTTATCCGCTTCCCCCTGCTGCTCTTGTGCTAGGTGTCTCCCTATATACTCCAAGGTCTTCTTAAACTCGTCTACCCCCGTTACAACCCTATTGTATTTTATTGATAGGAGCTCCTTCACATCTCTTCTCAGATACCTATCATCTAGGAGTATGAATACTGCTCTGTCCTCAGGCGATCTTATGGCTCTACCTAGGGCTTGCCTTACCTTTATTATGGCTGATACCAGGTATACTAGGTTGTTAGCCTCCTTCCTCCCCATCCTCTTCGAGAGAGTTTCTAGCTTGTACTTCGTATAGTCGTCGGGCTGCGGGTATGGGATTCCCACTACTGCTACTAGGTGTAATAGGTTATTCCCCTCGTAGTCCATGAACTCCACCCCTTCCACTAGCTTCCCGCCTGCTACGCTGTTCACCAGCAAGTCTCCCTTCCCTCCTATAGCTGCTTCTACATCGCTTAGACTCGTTTGAGGGTTTTCAACTATAACATCCAGCTCCCCCGGTAGCCTCTCAACTACACCGTGCATTACCTCGTAGCTTGGGTAGACCACTAGTTTAACCCCTTTCACGCTCTTAGCTATACTTGTGATGTACCTAGCTATCCTATCATACATGACCGCTGTTCTATCCCTATACCTACTAGTCACATCTGCTACGACCACCGTGTACATATTCGATCTCGGTGTTAGAGGCCCGTAGAGCATTTCAACATCGAAGTACACGTAGCCCCTCTCGACGCCTAGAAACCCTTTTAGGAAATCACCTGGAGGTATTGTACCGCTTAGGAGCACTAGAGCTTTAGCTTTCTCAAGGGGCCCCTTAACCACCACCATGGGGTCTAACGGTGTTACTATGAGGGATAGCTCCTCACCCTCCTGTTGAGCGAAGAGATGGTGATCTTGGCCCAGCATGGCTTTAACCCACTCTACAACCCTTGATAGAGCTAGGGTTACTGTTGGGCTCTGGGATTGAGATATTAGAGCTTGTAACACCAGGTTTGTTCTAATCCTCCACTCTACACGCTCTAGCTCGTCAACATACTCTATCCTAGATAGGATTGTAGACTTATCAACAGCCTTCAACCCACTCCACCTATGCTTCCTTAGCCTAGCTAGATCCTCCCTAACCCCGTCTAGGGCTGCGGCTAGCCCGGAGTCCTGAGGGCTATACCTTCTAATCTCGCTCGCAGCTCTAGCTAGATCACCTAGGGTAACCCTACGCTCCACGATACTCTGTGCATTAAGCAGGCTATGAGCCTCATCCACTACGAGGACGTAGTCTTTAAGCTTCTCAAGCCCCTCCCCGAAAATCTCCTCAGCTACGTCCATTCTAAACACATAAGGGTAGGTTGCTATAACGAACTTAGCTCCGCTCATCAACATCATCATGGTGAAGAAGGGGCATACATTGAGGTGTTTAGCCATATCACGTAGCATCCTTAAAGCCCTAGGGAGAGGGTAGCCTCTCGTGTAGCCCGCGACACCCTCTAAAACCTTGAATGGGTTACCTAACCTAATCCTGTTATAGTAATCGCATAGGCCTTTAACTCTGAGTATAGCACAGTTCCTCCAGAAATCCTCGTGGGGGAGAGGGGGAGCCCCAGGTCTAGCCATTAGAGGACAAGTCCTCCTAGCAGAGATTAGTATAGCTGGGCTCTCCCCAAACCTCCTAACCTCCTTTAACACAGGGTCAATCTCGTTAACAGTCCTAACAAGGTACACGACCCTCTCAACCCCACCTAGGAGGAGGCCGTAGATGACGGAAACGGTCTTACCATAACCCGTAGGAGCCTTAACCACTATAGACCCACCGCTTCTAACAACCTCAGCTATAGACTCTGCCAGCTCAACCTGACCCTTCCTAGCCTGCGGGTAGGGGAACTTAACATCCTCAACCAATACAAGCACCCTCACGGAAAAGAGGGTCCCGCAGCCGCCACCTCACCATCAAATCAGACCCTGCTCCTAGACAGCCGGTCATCCCCTAAACCCATATGGCGAAGCTAGGGTTTTAAAACCCCTACTCCCCCACGTAGACCAGGTTGATACGTCTAACTCTAGGCCCGTCCAACTCCAGTAGTAGGAGCCTCTGCCACGTTCCTAGAGCTAGCCTGCCATCGGATACCGGGATTACCTTGTCTCCTCCAACTATAACGTTACCTAGGTGTGCGTGAGCGTTATCGTCGACTAAGTTATGCTTCCACCTCCCCTCAGGTTTCGTTAGTTCTTTGAGGAGCTCCACTATATCCTCTAGTAGCCCCTCCTCCCTCTCATTAATAGCTAGAGCTGCTGTTGTGTGTGGTGTGTACGCTACTAGCACTCCGTTCCCTGCTTTAATCTGTGCGAGCCATCTTTCTACCTCACCTGTCACATCTACTATGTCGAATCTCGATCTGCTTCTAGCCTCTAACATGCCTTGGACTACTCTCACCTTAGCACCCCCCTATTTGAGTTGTTTAATTTTAACTGTCATGCTCTGAGTTTCTATCAATGCGTAGTAACCTCTCTTCAGGGGCCCTGCGTTTACGTGGAGTGTCTCCCCTCTCACCACATAGCCTGGTTTCTCATGCACGTGGCCGAAGAGGTGTAGTCTTGGTCTAAGCCTATCAACGAGATTTGAGACTTCGCCAAGCCCTATATGGAGCCCCTCCCTAGGCTCGTCTAGAACCCCCTTAGGCGGATGGTGTGTTACTAGGATAGCAATCCTAGCCCGTAGCTCTCCGAGCTCCCTTTGTAGCTTAGCAAGACTACCCTTAAAATCAAGACCTCCAACACCTGCTATGTAGAGCTCCTCGAAAACAGCAACCCTCCCATCGAGTAGAACACCCATACTATTAAGCTTCCTATAAACAGCGGGATTATCCAGGTTACCGGTTACAGCGTAGACATCAGAGCTAGCATTAACCAGAGCCTCAGCAGTATCAACACACTCAAAGTCACCAGAAGCTATAACAACATCGTACTCCTCACCCCTCAAAACCCTAACAAGCCTATCAGTAGCACAATGAATATCAGAGACGTGGAGCACCCTAAGCGACCTCCCCATCTCAACACCACTAACCCTTTCAACCAAAACAGACAAAGCCTAAAACCCCAGGGAATACGTTAAGACAATCTAAACTTAAAAGATGAAAATGAGCTAAAGAAACTAATTTAAGATTTAAGGATTTACAGGAGCTCCCAGGATGGTTACGTTTCTTCAATGAAATATTGTATTATACTTCTAATAATCCTCAATAGCTCCTCCTCATCTCTATAGTGCTCCCAATATATTCTATACATTCGCAACAGCTCTAGTAACATTGATGAGACATTAATTTCCTGCTTGACAAGAACACGTATAGCGTCCGTTGGGACTCTCTCTCTCAGGAGAAACACTAGTTCAATAAGCTCTCCACATCTAGCTAGCTCTACATGCCTAATGACTATGATTAAACCGCTACCCTTCACCGTTCTAGCTAGGTGTATAAACTTCTCTAATAACGGAAGCCTTGTCCATCTCAGCCCATACGTCTTTTTAATAACTTCCTCAACCTCCTCTAAAGAACCTCCCTCTACGTCATCGTATTCTATCTCACCCTCTATCGCAATCATTAGTGACCATAAGTTCTCAGCGTACCTTTCAAGAATTGCTAAACCAACCCTATCCTCTTTAGCGATCCTATATACCTCTACGTTCTCTAAAAGCAGAGGAATCAACAAGTGCTCATCATAGTATGTAGAGAGCTTGTTTATCTCGTCCTTGACCTTATAAAGAATTCTCTTTGTTTCACTATCGTAGCTACCTAAAAGTAGGATCCAGACTGTTCGCGGTTCTGTCATAATATTTCCCTGACTATGATTGCCCCTTTCTTTCAAATTCAATAATTTCAATAATTTTGTAACTCTCAGGATCTACTATGACTACGAACCTCCCCTTCTCTACCGTAGTCTTCTTAGCGATGCTGACACACCTGTACTCTCCTTCGACACTATATCCTTGGCTCACCTTTTTAATGGAATGTATCTCGATATATAGGTTATGAGTGAAGAGCCCGCAGTCTACAAGTTCTGATAATGAAAATTGTAACTCCCATTTTAAGGTAAATACGTCTACCCCTTTTGTAAACTGGGACATAGAGATCGCCCTCTAACTCGATTTGCCACTCTTCTAATTTCCTTTGGAATTTCGCTTTCCTTTCCTGGTGCTATCTCGTATTCAAGGTTCTCTATTGACCCTATCTTCGTTACAAGTTTTAATTGAATTAGTTTTTTGAGATGAAATGATAGGGTGTTGGGGTTTATCGGGGATCCTATGAGATCCTCTATTTCCTTCTTGAGCTCATTCCAAGAGCTTCTACCACGAGCTAGTAGGACTACGAGTATTAGAATTCTTAGCCTATTGTCGTTGTATTTATCCGCTATTCGTGCAATCTCATTTAACGATGCCTTCTTATCTAAGGTCATACGCTTCGCCTCATCTACCGCTATTCCTGCAATCTCATTTAACGATGCCTTCTTATCTAAGGTCATACGCTTCGCCTCATCTACCGCTATTCCTGCAATCTCATTTAACGATGCCTTCTTATCTAAGGTCATACGCTTCGCCTCATCTATAGTAGTACTCAGCTAGAGCTTATTAAGTTAACTTCTGTTAACCTAATTGTGGATAGGTAGCCCTTCTTAAGATGAAGACTGGGATATCTTCTGTGTTCGAGGTTAAAGTCTCAAAAGCTATGAACCCTATTTAAGTCTGCTCGTCACGGTGTATCTAGGTGTTTTGTCTTGAAGGCTGTTCTTCTCTATGGTAGTAGGAGGGTTGAGGTTAGCGACGTCCCTGTTCCAAGACCTCCTAGGGGTTGGGTTTTGGTTAGGAGTGAGCTTTCCGGCATCTGCGGGACTGATAAGGCTTTCTACACTGGATCCTATAAGCTTTTTAAGAGCCCTCTGGTTCCAGGTCATGAGGTTGTTGGTGTTGTTGTTGAGGGCCCTGAGGGTCTTGTTGGTAGGAGGGTTGTTTCTGAGATTAACTTCCCATGCTGGTCTTGTAGCTACTGTAGGTCTGGTATGTACACCCATTGTCCTAGTAAGAAGACCCTTGGCATAGACTTTGATGGTGGTATGGCTGAGTTCTTCGTGGCACCCGTTGAGGCTCTTCACGAGTTTAAATTGGAGCCTGAGCTCGGTGTATTCGTCGAGCCTCTTGCTGCTGTGCTTAGAGCTCTTAGGCTTAAGCCTGTTAGGCCTGGTGCTAGGGTTGCTGTTATAGGTTCTGGTAATCTAGCCCTGCTAGCTGTGCAGACCCTTAGATATGTTGGTGTAGGTGTAGATCTCATAGCTAGGAGGGGGAGCTTTAAGGCAGGTTACTTTAAGGGCTTGGTTGAGAGCGTAGTTTACGTAGATGAGGTTGGGGACTCCCAGTACGATGTTGTATTTGAGGCTTCAGGCGATCCTGGAGCTTTAGACTTAGCCGTTAAAGTGGTTAAACCCATGGGGGTGATACACCTTAAGTCAACACCTGGCTCCAGGGTTTCAGCCTCCATGACATGGGCTGTTGTTAAGGAGGTTGAGATTGTAGGCTCCCGCTGTGGCACCTTCAGGGAGTTCGATGGGGCTATAGGGTTGCTTGAGAGAGGTATAGTTAAGCCTAGGCTTGATAAGGTGTATAGCTTGGATGAAGCTAGGGAAGCCTTCGAGGCATCGCTTGACCCGAGGTATTTTAAGGTGGCGTTGAAGCCTTAATCTATGGGTTTAAGGGTTTCCCAGGCTAGTAACCTAGGAAGGTGTGGGGCTTGGAGGGTTTCCTGGCTAAGGTCTATGAGGGTCGTGGTGATGGTGTTGTAGCGTTTAAGGCGTTAGGTGTTTCAACCGCCCTAGGTAGTGGTGGTTCCGCTTCTAAGAGCTCCTACTTTAAGATACCCCTAGCTAAGCCTAGGGAGTGTAGGGTTGACATGGGGTTATTATCTGTTAGTATAACAACACCTCCAATCGTAAGGGTGCCCTTCAGGTGGAGGCTTGAGCTTGAGGGGTTAACCATATCGAGGGAGGCGAAGCCTCAGTTCACAGTACAACTTGAGGACTCTCTCTTCCACAGGATAGTGTTTGATGTTAAGCCTATACTAGCGAGTAAGGGTGAGGCTACAGCTGTGGATGGCTACACTCTTAAAGCTATGTACGACTCTGCACACCCGGTGGTTGTGAGAGAGCTATCGTTGTTTAAAATCTACTCAAAGCCTAGGCTGGAGCACTCAGCAGTATACATGACCGGAGCTCTTACACTAGAGCCTGGTGATTCACACACATTAACCCTAAGCCCCCCCGAGCCTGTGGGGGGAGATAGGGTTTTAACATTAACACTCATAACCCCATCACCGAGGGTTACCTTAAACATTAAATCCGGGGAGGAGCTCGTAGAGGTTTCAGGGCAGGGGTTTAAGTTTGTGGAGCTCCAACCACAGAGGTCTAAGGATGTCAAGGTTACCATAGAGTATCCTAAGCCGGAGATAAGCATATACCCGAAGAAGGTTATAGTAACCAATGTGGCTTTAATAGAGAATAAAGCCCCAATACCCCCTCTAAGCGTCCAAGCTGAGAGGGTTGAGGTAGAGGAGGGTAAGCTAAGGGTTAAGCTGGGCTTAGCCAATGAAGGCGATGAGGTTGCAGAGGATGTCCATGTAACTTTGAGACATTCTATGATGAACTTGAAGGAGGCGAGGCTGGGATCGCTGGAACCCGGGGAGGCTGTTGATGTAACCTTAGAAGCTGATACCTCGAAACTCCCAGCTAGAACGCAGAGATTCCTAGTTGTTGTAACATGGTCTAGAGATGGAATAGCTAGCTCTAAAACAATAACGTTGAACATCAGGTAACCTCGGACTGAGACTGCATGAAACCCTCCAGCCAGGAGCCGGGCTCCTCCAGGTCTAGGTTAAGCCCCCTATCCATGGTGAAGCATTCAACCTTATACGTGCATGCTAAGCACTTACGGTAGCTCCTAAGGGGGTGAGGTACTAAGCCGTGGTTCTTCACGAGAGCCACCTCATCAACTAGCCTTAGTAATGTCGCTACATGCTCGCTGGTGACCTTGAATGTGTGAGTAGACCTCCTATACCTGACTATACCCACCACGCTGGTGTATTTTAGCCTACTTAGTAGGATTGCATATGATACGACCTGCATTACATCGCTCAGCCAAGCTCCAACCCTGGGTCCGCGTCCGCTCTTAAACTCTACAACAACAGCTGTAGAGCCTCTTACCGTGTAGTAGTCGGGCTTCCCTCTAAGCCTAACACCCCCCATGTCTGCTTCTAGGAGCTCCTCAACCCTATACCCTCTAAGCCTAGCTAGTACCTCGTGGGCTAGGTGCTGTAGCCTACCTAGTATTAGCCTGAGTGAAGCCTTGAGGGGTCTTCTAGCTTTAACATGGGTTTCGAAGAAGTAGAGGCGGGGGCAGTATGTGTATAGCCTTACCTCGCTCGCTCTAACTACAGGTTTAGGCTTCATACCCTTTTGATTCCAATCGATACAACCTTATCCTCTATATCCCAGTCCTTCGCGTACACCTTCTCCGCTGGTTTCCCGTAGTTTATCTTAACCGCTCTAGTCTCGCTCCTCACATACTCTTCGAAAAGCCTGGTGGCGTTAACTATCTCATCATCGCCCCATACCCAGACTTCAACTCTATCCTCTATGCTGAGCCTCAGCTCCTTCCTCATATGCTGTACTCTCCTAACAACCTCCCTAGCGTAGCCTTCCGCCTCCTCCTCTACCGTTATACGTGTATCCACTGCTACAATACCGTAGTCGAGCTTCCTAACTGATAGCCACTCCGGGTATTCGACCTTAACATCAACGTGTCTAGGCTCTAGTTTAACCTTAACGCCCTCAAGCTCCACCTCGTAGTACCCTCTAGCTAGAAGCTCTCCTGCAACCTCCACGCCCTTATCCTCTAGGAGCTTAACTATGGTTGGTGTAAGCCTCCTGTAATCCCTGCCAATCTCCCCCAGGTTGGGTTCAACCTTGTAGGCTCTAAGCTTCTCGAAGAAGTCTGTGCCCACTACCTCCACAGTCTTAGCGTTAACCATCTCTGCAATAACGTTGGCAAGCCTCCTAAGGGCTTTCAAAGCCCTTTCATCAACAGCCGCTACTACAACCCTCCTCACAGGCCTCCTAAGCTTAAGGCCTGCGGTAGCCCTAGCCGATAATGCCGCCTCGATGAAGGCCTTGGCGATCTCGAAGTCGCGCTCCAGGTCATCGTCTATAAGGTGCTCGTCGACCTCAGGCATACTCAGCAGGTGGACGCTCGCAGGAGAGCTGCTCTCAGCCGGTCTCACGAAGTGCTGGTATAAGTATTCAGTTGTAAACGGTATTATGGGGGCTGCTAGGGCTAGCCATGTCTTTAGAGCCTTGTACAGGGTTGCGTAGGCAGCCCTCTTACTAGGCGTATCAGCCTCCTCCCATACACGCCTCCTTATAAGCCTTATGTAGAACCTACTAACATCCTCTAGTATGAACGATCTTAGAGCTCTAGCCGCATCGTGTATCCTTAGATCCTCCATAGCCTCCCTGTACAGTTTCACCAGCCTATTAACCCTTGATAGGAGCCATCTATCCTCAACCTCAAGGTCGCCCATGACTTTTTCAAGAGTTGTAACCTCCGGGTCGAAGGAGTCTAAGCCCATGTAGGTTGATGCAAACACATAGGTGTTCCACATGACCGTGAAATCCCTCTGCATATGCTCTAAAGCCCTCCAGGAGAACCTAAGATCCTCCCATGTGGTGTTGGTGGAGAGCCAGAACCTAACAACATCCCTTGGAACCCTTGATATGAGCTCCTCGAAGTCAACGTAGTTACCTAGACTCTTGTGCATCTCCCTACCCTGCTCGTCGAGCATAAAGCCGTGGACTAAAACCCTCCTATACGGGGTCTTACCAAAGCCTATCACACCACTCCTCAGAAGGCTGAAGAACCACCCTCTAATCTGATCGTGACCTTCAACTATGAAGTCAACAGGCTCAAGGGACTCGTATAGATCCCTTCTCATAGGATAGCCTAGGCTAGCATAGAAGGCTACACCACTATCAAACCAGACGTCGAGCACATCCGGAACCCTATCCATGACGCCACCGCATTTCGGGCACCTTAGCTTAACCTCGTCAATCCACGGCCTGTGTAGATCCCTAGGCCTATAACCCCCCATTGCTTCAAGTTCATCCACACTTCCAACAACGTGTGTGTAGCCACAACTCCCGCAAACCCATATGGGTAAAGGTATCCCCCAAAACCTCTGCCTACTTATAACCCAGTCTCGGAGCTCCTGCAACATGTTATAGAACCTTGTTTTAGCCCATGAAGGTCTCCACTCTACACGCTCAGCCTCCCTTAACAACTCGTCCTTAAGCCTGGTAACAGCTATGAACCACTGGTTTGTAGCTCTAAGTGCTAGTGGTGTCTTACACCTCCAGCATACAGGGTACCTGTGGACCACGGTTGCCTCATGGAATAGAGCTCCCCTCTCTCTAAGATCCTCTATTATAGCCTTGTTAGCCTCGGTTCTGAAGTATAAACCCTTATACCTACCAGCCCCCTCAGTCATCCTACCAACCTCGTCTACGAGTGAAACCGCTGGTATACCATGTTTCACCGCAACCTCGTAGTCTACAGTACCGTGACCTGGAGCTGAGTGTACGAGGCCTGTGCCCTCGTATGGTGTAACACCTTCAGGTGCTAGTATAACCCTATGATGTCCCCTGAGCTCCCTCTGAGCGTCTACTAGGTCCTCTAAGGGGTGATCGTACTCTAGGCCCTCCAAGCTAAGGCCCTTAAACCTCTCCAGAACCTCGTACTCGCTAACACCAGCCTCCCTCATGACATGCTCTAGCCTAGCTTCAGCTAGTATGTAGACCTCGCCTCCAACCCTAACCCTAACATAGTCTAGGTCTGGGTGTGCCATGACGAAAGTGTTTGCCGGCAGCGTCCAGGGTGTCGTGGTCCAGACTAGGAGGTACTCTCCACTCCTACCCCTTACTGGTAGTTTAACGTATATGGAGGGGTCCTCCAGCTCTTTATACTCTGAAACCTCGTAGTCCGCTAGTGTTGTCTCACACCTAGGGCACCAGTGTAGAACCTTATACCCCTTGTATAGGAGCCCTCTCTCATGAGCTCTCTTTATGAGCCACCATCCAGCCTCTATATAGTCGTTGGCGTAGGTTACATAAGGATCACCCCAGTCCATGAAGACCCCTATCTCTCTAAACTGCCTACTCATAGCCTCCATGTTCTCATCTACGAAAGCCTTACAATACTCTATAAACTTCTCCACACCAACCTTCTCATATATATCCTTCTTAACCTGAAGCCCCAGACTCTGCTCTATCTTAACCTCTATAGGCAGGCCGTGAGTATCGTAGCCAGGCTTATCCCAAACATTGTACCCAGCCATCCTATGATACCTTAACACTATATCCTTCACAACCTTATTCCAAGCAGTACCAGGGTGTATGGACTTAGCGGAGGCGTAAGGAGGCCCATCTAGGAAGTAGAACTTCCTGGTGGAGGTGGCGGATTTAGCTTTAACAAGCTTGTACACACTCTCCCTCTCCCAGAAGCTCTTAACCCACTCCTCCACCCTGAACTGGTTGTACTCAAGCTTGGACAGGTAGTCTACAACCTTCACCTAAAATCACCTCCCAGTATCAATCCAGTCCACCTTAACCCTAACATCACCTATTATAGAGGACACGGTAGACCTAATCTCCTCCTCCAACCCAGGCTCCTCTAGGAAGACCTCCAAGAACCTAAACCCAACCGCTACACGGCTCCCATAATCAATAACCCTCACCCCAAACCTACGGGAGAGCTCCTCCACAACCCGCCTATGAAGCTCATCACTATAAGTGTTATAGTAAACCCTATAAAGCTTTCGCACCCCAAACACCTCTCCAAAACGTAATGTCAGGCCCTTAAAAACACAACCTTAGAGTAAGACATGCGGGTGTACGCGGCGTGGATAGCATTAGCAGGACGTAAACCGGGGAGTTAACATGTAGATTTATAGGGGAAGCCTCCAAGCAAACCCCCAGGGAGCCCCTCTTGCCGTGTGGTGAGAGTAGCAGGTTAGGGAGCCTCGCCTCGCTACTAGTGTTCCTCGTGGTAGGAGCCGTACTCTCAGCCCTCCTAGATATCTCCAGAGAGGGGGAGTCACTGGGATCCTACGTTATGGTGCTCATACTTGCAGTCTACTTTGCAATCAGCTACGGCCCCTACTTCTTCCTATCAGACCCCTTCGGGAGATACGTGCTATCACGTGATGTTGGTGGCGTAAAACTGTTATGGGAGAGGGATCTTGGGGCTCTTAAATCAAGGGATCCAAGTGCTGCCGCTGAAGAGGAGGAGAGGGCGAGGAGGGAGTCTGACCTTAAACCCTTAGCCCCCATGCTCTTGCTGGTGGTGGTAGCCGGTATTGGCATCTCGCTAGTAACCTTCCACATCCTACCGCATATCATTAGGGTGCTGGAGGAGCTTACCGGGAGCCCCTTCCTGGCGAGGGTTCTAGCGTACCTAGCGGTATGGGGAGGGTTCTTCCTGGCATTGTTCCTCCTCGGCCTGATAATTGGTAGGGTCTTGGGGCCAACTCCAATAACGGTCACGTACACACCTGAGGAGTACTATGTGGTGACACAGGGGATAGCCTATAGGTATAGGTGGCCACCACTATGGAAGTTCATACAATTCCCCCTAAACCCGGGCATCACGCTTGAGGTGAACGAGAGGAGGGGCTTCGTAGAAATCGTCTGTAGAGGAGAGTCGGACTCCGCGATCGAACTAAGGTTCTACTCAAGAGACCCTAAGGTGCTATACGAAACCCTGGTAAGGTACGGTGCGCTAAGACAGCCTAAAACCTCGTAAGACCCACCACAGGGCCCCCTACCCCAGCCTAGATGGAGGACATGAGAGAACCCCCTTACAGCCCCAGGTGTCACCCCCAGCTAGAGCTCCTAGGAGGGTCGACTGGATCCACCAGGCTAACTGGGATTAATCTCAGTTCAACAGCTAACCTAGTGTAACACCTCTTAACACCATCAGCTCACGTGCTAGGTAGCCGTTTAACTGTAGTTGGGCTAAGCCCACTCTAGGACTACGACCATGACAGCCCCCCATCTGCCCACCCTATGGTTGAGGTGGACTGGGTCGTGCGGATGTGTTAAGACAACCTCTCCGGCCACCCTGGAAACCATAAGGTTCCCTGAATGCTCGTTGGCGAGAGGATGACCAGGGGTATCCTTAGGTCGTCGAGCCTTGGATCTTATCTAGGCTGGGGTAGGTGCTTGAACACTATGCTCCTGGCTCTCCTCACTAGTTCTAGGAGCTCCTCCCACCTTTCATTGAAGCTCTTGGGGTCTAGGTGGCCTTCGTAGAAGTGCTCGTGTAGCACGTGAGCTTTATCCACTAGGTCTCTGAAGAGCTTTTTGTACCTCGCTTCAACATTGTCCGTTATGAAGCTGTCTACCTTACCCCTACTCCAGTGGATTACTGGTACGCCTTTGAGTGAAGCGTATAGCTTAATTAGTGCTAGGATTGCACCCCACAGCTTCTCCCCAGCCTGCCTCGTATCCCCCCGCTCCTTGTACTCCAGAGCTCTATTATAGTAGCTTTCAAATAACGATTTATACCTGTAGACGCGCTCTGAGGGGTCGACGTTGAGATTCCCGACCTCCTCAACCACATCCCTTAAATCCCAGCCGCAAGCCCTGGAGAGCTCCTCCAACCACCCTAAGTTCCTTTCGTCAAGCTCGCTGCCAACGTTGAGCTTAACATGTAACTCGAAAACCTCAGGCCACTCCCTGGAAACCTCACGTAGGATACCTAGAGTCGACGATATCCCCGTTAGAGTTCGACCGACACCATTAAGATCCACCGGGCGCAGAGTACCAGCTCTCACGGTCTTAACACTGTAACCCGTTATTTCAGGTCGCTCTTTCTGGTAGCCGAGTTCAAGCGCGAAGCCCATCATAGCCCACCAGATCCTACAACGGGCTTCCATGAAATCTTGTAAACCCATGAAACCCAGTATACGGGCTCTCCAAGTGTAGACCTATACCTCATGTTACGTGCAACCATAACGGCTTCAGCTACAACCCTCACTATAAACTTCCCTTGCGATGTTGCAACCTCCTCCTCCACTACAGCTGGACGTTGCTCGACAATATCCACTATCTCCCACCCATCGGGAGGAGGCTCCGGGGGCATTAGGGGTTTACCGTCTACAGCTTTCCTGAGCTCCCCGGGGACACTGAGCGTGGAAACCCCACCAACAACCTTCACATCGAAATTAACGCCCCCAAACGGCGAGAACCCAGCCTCCCTCACATCAACTACGAGTATCCTAAGCTTAAGCTCCGACCCGTCAGCCAACCTAATCAACCCAACCTCCTCCCTCGAAACAGGTAAAGACAACACCCTACAACCTCCAATCACCTGAGACTCCACATAAACGCTTATATACCCCCATCATCCACCTCACCATAGCATCCAAGAGACACCCCATGAGACCCAAAAGATCCCTAGGTAAGTAAGCTAACCCACAACAACCCCAACGTTTAAAACCCAAGGGGAAGCCAGCAACCACGAACACGCTCAAACCCAGCCCCTAAAATCACCCTCAACCCTCATTAAACACCCTAAGAACCCGATACCCGAGAGTAGCTTTCCAAGCTCTAACTCTAAAACGTAGCCCTAGAAAAGCACATTGATTCGAGCAAATCAATCTCCACTAGGCTTGCTACCACTACCATTGATAGTGTTAATGATAGGAAAGCTTTTAACCAAAAACCACTAAATGGTCTGTTCATCCCCCATTCACCCTCTACTTTTGAGTTACTGTGTGGTTTTTGGTTAAAAGCTTTCCTATCATTAACACTATCAATGGTAGTGGTAGCAAGCCTAGTGGGATATGCTCAAGCCTACCGCTACTATTGTGATTGGAGTCGGAATGATAAATCTGGCCTTGCGGGTAGCTATTGGTACAATATTTTTGCATGGGCTTATAGATGTTTCTATGTGCCTAGTGATGGCAACCTCTATGAGACTAGGGGTGGCGGCGGTGGCTCTACGGACGCTCCACTCGCGGAGATATACAACAGAGTGCGCTATGTTGAGAAGGGTTGTGCTGGTGACGAGTTTTACTCCGAAACCGTAATAGGTATTGATACGAATGGCGATGGTAGAATAGATTATAGGGATTCCGTTGTAACTGCAGTAAAGGCTCCCCCGTGTGGAGCCACATAAATCAATCACTAGTTTTTATAACCTCCCCACCGTTTTCCAGCTCTGGGGTGTCCTCTTGTGGTCTCTAGGTTTATGCTGGTTGTCTCCGTGGGCTTCATTGTATGCTTACTGCTGATGGCAGGTCTTACAACGCCTAGATCTTACAGTTCCACAGTTGACCCAGCCGGCCTTGTTGGTGTTAAAGTTACATATGTGTGCCCGCCTAGGTGGGAGTGGCTCACCATGGATGTAGGGAAGCTTGCATACGCTCCAGCCCCGTCACCAGCATTCTTCTACAAGTACCCAGAGGTCCTAGCAAACATTACAAAGGCCGTAGAACAGCTTAGCAGATACGTTGATGCTAGCAAGCTAGATTCATTTAGCAGGCGAGTGCTCAGAGAGGCTATAGACTTTGCCAGGAAGCTTAGGGACTTCGACCCCGGGAACAGCGAGTACGACATACCGTTATTCGCACTAGCGGACAGCCTCACATATCTATCGATGGAGGGCGTGGTGTCGTTCAACACAACACTATGGTGGCATGTCGTCGGATTTAATGGCAGCCACTACACAGTAATACTAGGCGTCAACCTAACCCTAAGCGTTGGGAGAAAAACCCTAGGCTACGGTGTAGTAGAAGAAGTCGTGCAAGTATCAGCACTGGATAGAACAATGTACTATAGGGGGGAGTATGCTGGGAGATGGCCATTCTTCCTAATGCCACACGAGCTATACGAAGAATCAAAAATAGAGCTAACAGACGTAATACTATACAGGAGGTTCAAGGGCACAGAGTTCAAAGAAGCAGATCTAAGCATAACATTAGACAGGAAAAGGGTTGAAAGCTCCGTTCGCTTAATAGGAGGGTACTTCACCTACATAAGGGAGAAGATGGGAGTCGTAGCTGAAAGGCTACTTGGAGGAGGTACAACCCTCCAAACAAAGGTATCAGCAGACACAGTTCTTGCAATACACGATGCCACATACTCCTTCATAGACGAGCTCACCGGTAGAAAGGTGTTAAGAGCCATTCAGCTACAAAGTACCACCCCTGTCGCTGCCACTTTTTTCGTAATCTACGATGTTGCTACTGGAGTGGCTTTCGAGCTCTGGCAAGACCCACTATTTCCTGTTTTTGATCCTTTGAGCTACGTGATACCCCTATCAACTTATATCTTGGGTATGGAAGGTTGTACATGGTTTGTACTGGTTGATCTTAGGCGGGAGGAGGCTAGGATTATAACGACGCCAGCAACCACTGTGACGGAGACGGTGAAACCCCCGGAGGCTACGCCTACGGCAACAGCGCCTGTGGGGACGCAGACGCAGGTAACACCAACAACGACCCCGGTGGAGGTAGCCTGGACAACCACAAGCCCAACTGAAACCCCGGCAACACCACCAGGAGTAACAACTCCAGCTACACAACCAAGACAAGCAACCAGAACCCCTGGAGCACCAGCCACACAACCAGGGCCCGTAATGCCAGCCATACCACCAGGAGTGATAACACAAACCGTAGATGGTGGAGCTAGGGGGCAAGAGGGGCTCATAGCGGTAGAACTCCTAACCGTAGCACTAGCAGTTCTAAGCTTTACAATCGTGGCAGTAGTAGCATACAGGATCCTGGTGAGACATAGATGAGGCTAACACCTTTAATAATAGATGTCTTGAGGGATCCGTTTGCGGCCATCCTCTCAGCCGGTATTGGGGGTTATATTGCTTACCTCATAGTGAGCATCCCAAGCCGGGGGGGTGGCATGGGCACTCAAAGGGTTGATTTCCCTGAGATGTTGCGGTTAGTCGAGGCTGGGCTTAGCGATCCGACCATCTCTGCAGTTCTGAACGTCGACTTGTTCGGCGGAGTGCTTATGAGAGTGTTCCCCCTCCTCCTGGTAACCTCTGCTATCCTAGTTGCATACGCTATCAGCTATGGTAGAGAGCAGGGTTTCACTCTACTCTACAGCATAATGGGCTTGCCGAACCGCGTTTACACAGCTGTGTACATGACCACCCCCATGCTGGTCTACGTTACAACGATAGCCTTAGCGACCCTAGTGGCATACGCTTTCCGCGAGGTATACCTTTTAACGTACCCGAGCTTCATCCTAACAGCTCTATCCCTCACGGTTGCAATCACACTCCTATCCCTAACAATACCCCTCGTGATAATAGCTATGCTTAGGTCTACGTTTAGGGGTTTAGCTGCATCGATAGTCGTATCCTTCCTCATCATATCATTTACAAACTATGATAGGGTTCTTAACGAGCTGATATGGGGAGGGGAGAGGGGGAGTGTGTGGGATCCCCTTGTTAGGAGCTCCATCCTAGCTGGGGTTCTCCTAGCTGTTATCGTGTTAACCATAGCGTTGCTACTGTGGAGGTCTAGCCTGAGATGAGCCTTAGGATCCCATCGATCACGCTTCTAACGCTCATAGTGCTAGCATTCCTGTGGGCCGGGGTGTACTCTAGGGATAACTCCCCCTATAATGTAAACCGATCCGCGCCATTCCCCGTCGACACAGTACCCCATGTAACCCGCCTATACGAGACTTTAATCGAGGGCTACTTTAACATAACACTGTACGTCCCGCCAGGTGCTGTAGCCCAGGTTCTAGTCTACACTAAGGCCGATGGCAGGGTTATCTTCAACGAGACGATTAAGGGCCCCTTCAGGGGGTCCTTCGAGCTTAAAGCCCCAAGACCTGGTTTCTACGAGTTCGTCGTCTACTCCAGAGCCCTGGAGGGAGCTCCTCGTGTTAACGGTGTTATAGCTGTATACCAGGTCGCCCAGACAGAGGTTACCGTTAGAACCATCCTATCAGCTCTCATAGCCTTAAACCTCCTAGCCTTAACAGCCTTGATCATAGCTGGTTTGGCTAGGGGTGAGAGGTGAGTGCCTGTAATCGAGGCTAGGGGTTTAACTAAAAGGTACCTCTTCACAGTGGCCTTGGATAACGTTAGCTTCGATATCGAGGGTAGTGGTTTAACCATAGTGGTGGGCCCTAATGGTAGTGGTAAGAGCACACTACTATCAATACTAGCTGGTGCCGAGAGGCCTAGCTCAGGCTACGCCAGGATCCTAGGCCTGGACCCCTGGAGGGATTCTAGAAGGCTCTCGGGGAGGCTTAAAGCCCTACTCGATAGAGTCAACATACCGCCTTGGAACCCCTGCCTTGACATGGCGAGGCTGCAAGCCAACATATGGGGCTACAACTGGGGCGATGTTAGGGAGTTAGCTGAGGCAATAGGGGTTAGAGGTTACTGGAGCAGACCCTATGGGACCTACAGCACGGGGATGAGGAGGAGATGCCTACTACTACTAGCACTAACGGGGAACCCGGAGGTGCTAATGCTAGACGAGCCATTCCAAGGACTGGACAGCTCTACAGTAGAAACTGTGACGAGGATGCTCGTAGAGAGAGCGTCCAAGACAACAGTGGTAGTGGCAACACACATAATGCCAAGAGCTCTGGTAGAGAACTCGAAAACAATGATAAGGATGGAGCTAGGAAAAATAGTAGAGATACAAGACAACCCACAACAGATGATACAAACAATAGAAGCATGCAGATAACAATACAGCCGTAAGACAGGATGACACACTCCCATCCAAACTGCCTCAAGAACCCCAACGGAAGGTTACCATGAACAAGTAGTAGAAGGCTAGCACTAAGAGTGCCCACAGGGTCAGGAGCTATGCCACTACAGGGTCCCCACTCCATCCGATATGAGTAGCTATAGGGGTGGAGCTCCGGTTACATAGGTATCGGAGGGTTCTGGTGGGAGTTTTGTTTTCTATGTTTCCCATTGTTTACGCTTAAAATCTTTGGCTGTGTAGGTTTCAGGTGGTGAGGTGGGCTGGGGTGGCTAGGTTGTCTGATGTTGTTAAGGTTGACTCTAAGGGTAGGATAACGATCCCCCAGGCTGTTAGGGAGGCTCTTGGTGTCGAGCCTGGAATGCTTATGGCTTTGATTGCTGATTTTGATAAGAGGGAGATTATAGTTAGCCCTATAGCCACTAAGCCTGAGGCTGTCTACGAGCTAGACTTAAACCTGGTTGATAAGCCGGGATCGCTGGCAGCTGTAACAGGAGTCCTGGCTAAGCACAAGGCAGATATAATAGCCTCTAAGTGTGCTAGCATAGCGCGCGGTGAGGAGGCTAGCTGCACCATCATAGTAGACATGTCTATGAGCGATGTGGATGCCGACTCTATAAAGAGGGAGCTTGAGGAGCTCGAAGCAGTAATACAGGTTAGGCTAAGGAAGTTCGAGACAAGATATTAGACAGAGTGGTTAAAACAGGAACACCACCCAAACACACCTTTTCCCCCCATCTCATAGCTCTCAAACACAACTGCTAGAAACCTTTTAACCACAAGAAACCCTTTCAAGAGACGCGGGGTTACCCCTTTTGAGCAAATCCAACAACTACAGGGAGGTCTTAGAAAGGATAGTGCCTAGACTAGAAGGACATCCATTACCCCTACCCGTCCACGCCCCCTTAAGGTTTGTTGATAGGATGCGTGAGGCCAAGGCGATCTTGGACGAGGGTGAGAAGGCAGTCCTAAACGGTATGATAACAGTACTCTACGGCCCAAAGGGTTGTGGTAAGACGAGCCTATTCAAGGTGTTATACGAGGTGGTAACCTCGATGGAGGATGCCGACGTAGACGTGGTCATCGTAGGTAGCGAGAAGGAAGCCTGGAGGGCTGAAAAGCTATACACACCAAAAACACTAAGCGATATCCTAAGAGAGGTTAAGGGGGTACTAGGCTTCAACATAACATCAACAGGAGAGGTAACGAGCTCCTTAGCAATTGATGCCACGAAGATCATAAGCTTGATGGTAGGCTACACAGCACAATTGCTCAAGAGCAGGAGGAAAGTGATAATAGTATTGGATGAGGTTAAAGCTGATAGTAGTGAGAGGCTAGCGGAATTCCGAGGATGGCTTGAGGGGTTCGCAAATACACTACTATGGGATGCAGGAAAATACTGGATGGAAAAGGGAGGAAGCATATCAGTAGTAGCGCTGACGAGCGATGCGATGGTCAAGGAAATTAGGAATAAGGTTGGCTCTAAGGTAAACTGGGCTCTAATATGGAACCTACCATACGACGCCATGGTGGAGCTAGCAGAGCAATTGAATCTAAGCATAGACGCAGAGTTACTATGGAGGCTAACAGGAGGTAACCCCAGAGCTCTAATAAACATAAAGGTGGCGGGGTTGAAGGAGTGGGTTAAAAGTGATGTTATAAGACGCTTGGTGGACGCGTTAGAAGATGCTAG
>Ga0079992_124081_pt1 | contig 62500 bp, 70 predicted proteins | sample FaiFalFF_MnMetaG_3_FD_69197 | JGI IMG/M metagenome (GOLD analysis project Ga0079992, IMG submission 69197) | Freshwater microbial communities from Yellowstone National Park, Wyoming, USA - Fairy Falls B (FF_Mn_B) MetaG (SPADES assembly) (version 2) | ecosystem: Environmental > Aquatic >...
GGTTTTGGAGACCGCCTCCCGCCCCCGCCGCCCGGCCCGGTCCTTTTAGGGGCGCCCCGGGCTTAAGTACCCCACCGCGGCAAAAGCCGCGGTGGGGGCCCCAGAAAAGCCCCTCCACAGCCCCGACTCGGGCACCTCATGTTGCGAAACCAAAGTGCGGGCACTTAGGGATCTAGGCCCAGGGGTTTTGGGGTAGTACCTTGCGGTATGGGCGAGGACGAAGAGGACATCCACCTCCTCCGCCGGGTGGCCTGGAGGGACGAGGAAGCCCTTCTGCACCTCTACCGCCGCTACGCTCCTCGGGTCCATGGACTCGCCCGGCGAATCCTCCAAGACGGGCATGAGGCCAAAGATGTGGTGCAGGAGACCTTCCTGCGCATCTGGAACAAGGCGGAGCGCTTTGACCCCGCCCTGGGGCGGCCCGCCACGTGGATCCTTACCATCGCCCACAGGCTGGCGCTGAAGCGCCTAAGGGCTTCGGAGACCTTCCTGTGGGAAGAGGACGGAGCTTGGGAGCCTTTGGGTGGGGAGGACCATCTGGAGCGGCTTTGGGTGGCCAAAGCCTTGGAGGCCCTGGAGCCTGAGGAGCGGAGGCTTTTGGAGCTCGCCTACTTCCAGGGCTACACCCACAGCGAGCTGGCCCTGCTCTTGGGCTGGCCCTTGGGCACGGTGAAAAGCCGTCTGCGCCGCGCCTTGGCCAAGCTGGAGGGAAAGCTGAAATGACCCACCCTGACCCGGACGATCTGGTGCGCCTGGCCCTGGACCTCCTGCCCGAGGGGGAGAGGAGGGGTCTCATGGCCCATCTTAGGTCCTGCCCCTCCTGCCGCGCCGCTTACCAGGCCTACCTCGAGGCCTTGAGCGCTCTGGTCCCCGAGGTGCCCGTGCCCGCTTCCTGGGAAGGGGAACTCCGGGAGCGCCTCCGCACCCGGCCCCTCTGGGAACGTAGACGGGTCTTGGCGCTGGGCCTTTCCCTGGGTTTTGTGGGCGCGCTTTTCCTCGGTGGCCTGGGGGGGCTACGGTGGTGGGCAGGGATCTCTGCCCGAAGGCGGTTTTTTGATCTGGCTGCCGAGCCCGGTGCCCGGCTCATGCCCCTTTTGGACCCGGGGGGGCGGCAGACAGGCTGGGCCTTGCGCACCGCCCAAGGTGAGGTTCTGCTCCTCCTAAAGTCCCCGCCGCCCCCGGGCCGGGTCTACCAGGCCTGGCTCATCCTGGATGGGCAGCGCAAAAGCCTTGGCCTCTCCCCCACGCCCCTCTTGGAGGTGGGTCCCCTGCCCGAGGAGAGCCTGGTGGGGGTCTCGGTGGAACCCCCTGGGGGAAGTCCCGCCCCAACCACACCCTCCGTGGGCCGGACACGGATTTGAGGGGCCAGGATGACCCTTTAGGAAGCCCAGAGATCCAAGGGCCGCCCTCGCGGGGTATTCCCTAGTGGAGGTGAGATGGTGGAACGTAGGGTGTTTTTGCAGGTCGTAGGGACTGTAGCGCTTTCGGCCTTGGCGGGCCGGGCCTTGGCCCTGGTTCAGGCCACGGGGGAAGGGATCTTCCGCCGCTACCCTGGGGACTTCGCCGGGGTGGCCGTGCCCCCCGGTCGGCCCTTCGTCGCCCAGGGGGTGGGGGAGACCCCCTTGGGCACCTCCGTCCTCATCCGCACTGTCAAGGAGCAGCCCCTCCACTACCATCGGGAGCGGCTGGAGGTGGCCTTGGTCCTGCGGGGAGAGGGGCGGTTCGTGGCCGGGGACAAGGAGGTCCCCCTTGCCCCCGGCCAGGTGGTCCTCATCCCCCCTATGACCGCCCACGCCTTCCTCGGGGAGCTGGACCTTCTCTCCCGCTTCAGCCCCAGGCTCATGGGGGACGTGGTCTTCGTGGACCGGGGCCCCGGGCCCCAGGAGGGGGTTCCCCTCCTCCTCACACCCAAGCCCCCCGCGGTGCCCCAGGACCGCCCCTTCGCCGCCCAAGGCCTGGCCAACCATCCCCTGGGCACGGTGGTGGCGGTGGCCACCCGCACCGGGCAGCCTTGGCACTACCACCGTGCCCGGGACGAGGCCATCTACGTGCTGGAGGGCGAGGGAACGGTCCAGGTGGAGCTCAAGCGGGAGAGGGTGGGCCCGGGGAGCCTCGTCCTGGTTCCGGCCGGGGCCATCCACCAGTTCCAGGGGACCTTGAGCTTCCTTTCGGTCTTTGGCCCGGCTTTGATGGGGGATGTGGTGTTCCTGTGAGGAGTGGCGCCCTTCTCCTCCTCCTTACCGCCTGCGCCCCCATGCCCCTCACCGCCCCAAAGGCGCCCGGGGGGGCCGAGGTGCGGGTAAGCCTCGTGGACTTTGAGTTCCAGCCTAAGGCCCTGAAGGTTGCCCCGGGAACTACCCTGGTCTTCGTGAACCAAGGCCAGGCCCCCCACACCGTGACCGACAACCAGGGCCGCTTTGACAGCGGCGTGCTGGCCCCGGGAGCTGAGTTCCGCCGCACCTTCACCGAGCCCGGGACCTACGCCATCTACTGCCGGTTCCACCCCTATATGGTCTTCGGCCTCGAGGTGGGGGAGTAAGCCAACCCAAAAAGACCTCCGCCCAGGCTTTCCTGGGCGGAGCGTTTCCTGCCTGGTGCGCCCGGAGGGATTCGAACCCCCGACCTAGGGCTTAGGAAGCCCCCGCTCTATCCTGCTGAGCTACGGGCGCCCACACCTAGGGGATTCTACCACCCCGCGCGCCTTTGGGCAAGGCGTATAGTCTTTCTCCGGGGCAGGGCCCTCTTTCATAAGAGGGGCTTTATGTTTGCCCCGGGGAGGCCGCCTTGTGCCCGGCCTCACACCTTCGTAGCCTGGAGGGAACGATGACCGAGACCAAAGACCTCGCCACCCTTTCGGTGAACGCCATCCGCTTCCTGGCCATAGACGCCGTGGAAAAGGCCAAGAGCGGCCACCCGGGCATGCCCATGGCCATGGCCCCCCTGGCCTACCTCCTCTACCGGGAGGTCCTGCGCCACAACCCCCTGGACCCCGCCTGGCCCAACCGGGACCGCTTCGTCCTCTCCGCTGGGCACGGCTCCATGCTCCTTTACGCCGTCCTCCACCTCACGGGCTACGACCTTCCCCTGGAGGAGCTCAAGCGCTTCCGCCAGTGGGGTTCCAAGACCCCGGGCCACCCCGAGTACGGCCACACCCCGGGGGTGGAGGTGACCACGGGGCCTTTGGGGCAGGGGATCGCCACCGCCGTGGGGATGGCCCTGGCGGAAAGGAAGCTGGCCGCCGAGTTCAACCGCCCCGGCCACGTGGTGGTGGACCACTACACCTACGTCCTGGCCTCGGACGGAGACCTGATGGAGGGGGTCTCGGGAGAGGCCAGCTCCCTGGCCGGGACCTGGGGGCTTTCCAAGCTCATCGTCTTCTGGGACGACAACCGCATCTCCATTGACGGCCCCACCGACCTGGCCTTCACCGAGGACGTCCTGGCCCGCTACCGGGCCTACGGCTGGCACACCCTGAGGGTGGAGGACGCCAACGACCTCGAGGCCCTCCGCCACGCCATCAAGCTGGCAAAGCTGGACGAGCGGCCCAGCCTCATCGCCGTCCGGAGCCACATCGGCTACGGCTCCCCCAAGCAGGACTCCCACAAGGCCCACGGGGAGCCCCTGGGGCCGGAGGCGGTGGAGGCCACCCGGAAAAACCTGGGCTGGCCCTACCCCCCCTTTGAGGTCCCGGAGGAGGTCTACCGCCACATGGACATGCGAAAGAGGGGAAAGGCCCTTCAGGAGGCCTGGGAAAGGGCCATGGAGGCCTACGCCAAGGCCTTCCCCGACCTCTACGAGGAGCTTTCCCGCCGCCTCAAAGGGGAGCTCCCCTCCCTCCCCGAGGAGCCCCCGGCCTTTGACAGGCCCATCGCCACCCGGGCCGCCAGCGGCAAGGCCCTGGACGCCATCGCCCCCAAAATGCCCGAGCTCTTGGGGGGAAGCGCCGACCTCACCCCCTCCAACAACACCCAGGCCCAGGGGATGGCGGACTTCTCCCGGGAAAACCCCCTGGGGCGCTACCTTCACTTCGGCGTGCGGGAGCACGCCATGGGGGCCATCCTGAACGGCCTGAACCTCCACGGGGGGTACCGGGCCTACGGGGGCACCTTCTTGGTCTTCTCCGACTACATGCGCCCCGCCGTCCGCTTGGCGGCCCTTATGGGCACGCCCACGGTCTTCGTCTTCACCCACGACGCCATCGCCCTGGGGGAGGACGGCCCCACCCACCAGCCCGTGGAGCACCTCATGAGCCTGCGGGCCATGCCCAACCTCTGGGTCATCCGGCCCGCCGACGCCTACGAGACCTTCTACGCCTGGCAGGTGGCCCTGAGGCGCAAGGAGGGCCCCACGGCCCTCATCCTCACCCGGCAGGCCGTGCCCCTCCTCCCCCCGGAGAAGGCCAAGGGGCTTCTTAGGGGCGGGTACGTCCTGGAAGACGCGGAGGAGCCCGAAGGGGTGATCGTGGCCACGGGGAGCGAGGTCCACCTGGCCCTGAAGGCCCGGGCCCTCCTCCAGGAAAAGGGGAGGCGGGTCCGGGTGGTGAGCCTGCCCTCCTTGGAGCTCTTCGCCGCCCAGCCCGAGGCCTACCGCAAGGAGGTCCTTCCCCCGGGCCTGCCCACGGTGGCCGTGGAGGCCGGGGCCAGCCTGGGCTGGGAGCGCTACGCCCACAAGGTGGTGGGCCTGGACCGCTTCGGGGCCAGCGCCCCCTACCCCGAGGTCTACGAGCGGCTGGGCTTCACCCCGGAGAGGGTGGCGGAGGCTTTGGAGAGCCTGCTATGAGGTTTCGGGTGGACCCCCTGCCCCGGCCCGGGACCTACCGGGAGGTGGCCGTGGTGGTGGACGTGATCCGGGCCACCACCACGGCGGGGGTCTACCTGAAGGAGGGGGCCAGGGCCCTGGTCCTGGCCCCTTCCCTCGAGGCCGCCCGCCTCCTCCGGGCCCCGGGGGAGGTCCTGGCGGGGGAGGTGGGGGGGCTCAGGCCCCCGGGGTTTGACCTGGGCAACTCCCCCCGGGAGGCCAAGGGCGTGGCGGGCCGGGTGGTGGTCATGGCCACCACCAACGGCACCAAGGCGGCCCACGCCGCCAGGGGGGCGGCCCACCTCCTTCTGGGAAGCCTGCAGAACGCCACCGCCACCGCCCGGCTGGCCGCGGCCCTGGGGGAGGAGGTGGCCTTGGTCTGCGCCGGGAAGGAGGGCCAAGTCGCTTTGGACGACCTCTACGCCGCCGGGGTCATCGCCCGGGGCCTGCTGGCCCAGGGCTTCGCCCCCCAGGGGGACATGGCCCACCTGGCCCTCTTCCTGGCGGAAAACCCTCCCAGGGAGGTCCTCCTGGCCTCCGAGGCGGCCAGGGCCCTTAAGGAGGTGGGCCTTTTGGCGGACGTGGAGGTCTCTGCCCAGGTGGATGTCCACGAGGTGGTGCCCCGCTTCCAGGGCTTCCGGGGCGAGGGGATGGTCTTCGGGAGGGGCTGATGCTTAGGTCCTTGAGGGAGGTGTTGCCGGAAAAGGGGCGAGCCGTGGGGGCCTTTGACGTGGTGGGGCTGGAGTGGGCTGAGGCGGTCTTAGAGGGGGCCGAGGCCCTGGGCCTGCCGGTGATCCTCAGCGTGGCCCCGCACCTGGGAGGGCCGCCCCTTAAGGCCCTGGCCCCGGGCCTCCGCTACCTGGCCGAGGCCGCCCGGGTGCCCGTGGCCCTGCACCTGGACCATGGCCACACCTTGGAGGAGGTGGTCCAGGCCCTGCGCCTGGGCTTCACCGGGGTGATGCTGGACGGGAGCCACCTGCCCCTGGAGGAGAACATCCGCCTCACCCGGCTGGTGGTGGCGGTGGCCCGGGCCTATGGGGCCGGGGTGGAGGGGGAGGTGGGGGTGGTGCCGGGCCACTACGGCCCCGAGGAAGACCGGGAGGAGGCCCTCTACACGGACCCCGAGGAGGCCCGGCGCTTCCTTGAGGAAACCGGGGTGGATGCCCTGGCGGTCAGCGTGGGCACCCGGCATGGCCTTTACAAAGGGCCCATCCGCCTGAACCTCCCCCTTCTGGAGACCCTAGGCGCCCTTCCCGTTCCCCTGGTCCTCCACGGGGCCTCGGGCCTGAGCCCGGAAGAGTACCGGGCCCTGGTCGCCCGGGGCATCCGCAAGATCAACCTCTACGCCGACCTGGCCCTCGAGGCCGCCCGGGTCCTGAAGGAGGCCCAGGGGACGTATCTGGAAACGATGGCGGCGGTGAAGGAGGCCCTGAAGGGGCTTTCCATGGCCAGGATGCGGCTATGGTGGGGCTGAAGGCCTTGATCTGGGACCTGGACGGGACCCTGGCGGAGACGGAGGAGCTCCACCGCCAGGCCTTCAACCTGGCCTTCGCCGAGGCGGGCCTTCCCTTCTCCTGGGACCGGGAGCTTTACCGGGCGCTTCTAAAGGTCACTGGCGGCCGGGAGCGCATCGCCCACTACCTGGAAACTTGTCCAGACTGCCCCGCCCTCTCCCCCGAGGCCATCGCCCAGCTCCACCGAAGGAAGAACGCCCTCTACCAGGCCCTTCTAGAGGAGGGGGTGGAGCTTAGGCCCGGGGTGAGGCGGCTCCTCTTGGAGGCCAAGGAGGCCGGGCTTCGCCAGGTTCTGGCCACCACCACCAGTCCGGAAAACGCCCAGGCCCTTTTGCGGCGGGCAGGGCTAGAGGGGGTTTTTGACCTGGTCCTGGCGGGGGATGCGGTGCCCCGCAAAAAGCCAGACCCCAGCATCTACCTCCTGGCCCTGGAGGCCCTGGGCTTGGCCCCGGAGGAGGCCCTGGCCCTGGAGGACTCGGAAAACGGCCTCCAGGCGGCCCGGGGCGCTGGGGTCCCGGTTTTGGTCACCCCCGGCTTTTACACCGCCCACGAGGCTTTTTCCCTGGCCAAGGCCGTCCTCACCCACCTGGGGGACCCGGGGAGCCCCGGGCTGGCGTTGAAGGGGCCCAGGGAGGGGGAGGCGGTGGTGGCCGACCTGGGCTATTTGGAGGAGGTGCGAAGATGGTGGAGCACCTGATCGTCTTTAACGCCGAGGCTACCAGGGAAGAGGTCTTGCGTATGGCCGAGGAGGCCCGGGAGGTCCTCCTGGGGATCCCGGGGGTGGTGGGCCTGCGCTTTGGGGAGGCCCTCTTTCCAGGGGCCCGCTACCGCTACTTCATCTCCGTCCTCTTCTCCGGCCCCGAGGTGGTGGAAGCCTACCGGGACCATCCCCTTCACGTAGAGTTCGCCAACCGCGTCTTCCGCCCCATGGCCCAAGACCGCATCACCACCGACTACCAGGTCCTTTTGGAGGTGCCCCCATGCGGGAGATGACCTACGAGGAGGCGGAGAAGAAGGCGGTGAAGGTCCTGGTGGACGGGATAGGGGAGGCCTTGGTCCTGGAGGGGCCGGGAGGGTTTTACGCCCTTTACTACTTCTTCCGCCTCTACGGCCTCAAGGCCCCCCACCCGGAGGAGACCCCGGACTGGGTGGAAGGCCCCAGGCCCACCCCGGAAGGCTTCCGCGACCCCTACGACCAGGCCGGGTGGCTGGAGCAAAACGGCTACACCCTCTTCATCAACGAGTCCAAGTGAGGAGGTGCCCATGGAGTACGACGAGATGCCCTATGCCAAGGCCAAGGCCCAGGCGGTGAAGGTGCTGGAGGACGGGTACGGGGATGCGGTGGTCCTCAAGGACGAGCGGGGCTACTACGCCCTCTACTACTTCTACGGCTTCCAGGCCCCGCCCCCGGAGGCCCTGCCCCACTGGATGGAAGGCCCCAAGGCCACCCTCGAGGAGGTCCGCTCCCCTTACGAGATGAAGCGCTTTTTGGAGGAGCACGGGGAGATGGACTACCTCAACGACGTAGACTAAAGGGGTGAAGCGGGACGCCTACCGCATCCTCCAGGCCGCGGAAACCACCATCTACCTCTTCGCCGGCTTCCTCATCGCCGCCGGGGCGGCCCTCCTCCTCGTTACCACTTTGGTGGAGGGATAGGAGAACCTCCTTAAGGGGCGCTAAGCGCCCGCACGTTGGTTTTGCAACATAGGGTGCCCAAGCCGGGGCTGCGGAAGGGCTTTTCTGGGGCCCCCACCGCGGCAAAGGCCGCGGTGGGGTACTTACCACGAGGTGGCCCTCACCCTTTTGGACCGGGTCCTCCTGGCCCTGATGCTGGCGGAGATCCTCTACACCCTGGTGCGCTTCGCCCGGGAGGGGAGCCTCGAGGCCACCCCTTTCCTGGTCATCGGCATCATCGCCGCCGTGCGCCGGGTCTTGGTCCTCACCGCCGAGGCCGTGGAGAAGTTTGACCTGGCGGACCCGGCCTTTTTGGCGGTTTTGGCGGAGCTGGGGCTTCTCGCCCTTTTGGTGGTGGCCTTCGCCCTGGCCATCCGCCTGGTCAGGAGCCCATGAGGGCGATGAGGGCCTGGGCCGCCGGGTTGGCCACGCTTCTCGGGTGGACCAGCCAGAAGACCCGCCTCAGCTCCCCCACGGGCTCCTCCAGCCTCAGGGCCCGCAGGTTGCCCACCTTGAGGTTGGGCTGGACCACCACCCGGCTCACGATGCCCACCCCGGCTCCCGCCATGACCAGGCGCTTGGTGACCTCGTTGTTGTCGGTGTAAAAGGTGGGGTTCAGCTCCAGGCCCACCTGCTCAAAGGCCCGCTCCAGCACCCGCCAGGTCATGGAGCCCGGCTTGCGCACCACCAGGGTCTCCTTGGCCAGCCAGTCCGGGGGAATGGTCTCCCGCTCCGCCCAGGGGTGCTCCGGAGGGACGATGAGGACCAGCTCGTCCTCGTAGAAGAGGTGGCGCTCGTACCCTTCCCAGTGCTCCACGCCCTCCAGAATGGCGAACTCCAGCTCCCCCAGCCTGAGCCTCTCCGCCAGCCTCTCCGAGGAGCCGCTTTCCACGTGGACCCGGACCCCGGGGTGCCGGTCGTGGAAGTCCTTCAGGTAGCCCGGCACCACGTAGGTGGCCATGGTGGTGGAGGCCCCGAAGGAGACCTCTCCCATCTCCACCCGGCCCATGGCCTGGGAGACCCGCTGGAACCCCTCCAGGGCCTGGACCACCCGCCGGGCCTCGGGGAGGAGGGCCGCCCCCACCTTGGAGAGGACCAGGTGCCGCCCCTGGCGCTCAAAGAGGGGGTGGCCCACGTGCTCCTCGAGGGCCCGCAGGTACTGGCTCACCGCCGGCTGGGTGATGCCCAGGGCCAAAGCGGCCCGGCCCACGCCTCCTTCTTCCACCACGGTGACGAACACCCTTAAGGCCGCGGGGTTGGGCAGCTTAGCGTTTTTAGATGTAAGCATAGACTTATGCTATGGGGCGACTCATATGATTGCAATAATAAAACCCCCCGCCTAAGGTAAGCGCATGGCTATGCCCACGCGCAACCTGGGCCTGGACCTGATGCGGGCCACCGAGGCCGCCGCCTTGGCCTCCGCCCGCTTCGTGGGCCGGGGAGACAAGGAGGGAGGGGACCGGGCGGCCGTGGAGGCCATGCGCCTCCTCCTCAACTCCCTGGACTTCCGGGGCCGGGTGGTGATCGGGGAGGGGGAGAAGGACCAGGCCCCCATGCTCTACAACGGGGAGGTCCTGGGCCAGGGGGATGGCCCCTTGTGGGACCTGGCGGTGGACCCGGTGGAGGGGACCAGGCTGCTCGCCTTGGGGCGGCCTGGGGCCATCAGCGTCATCGCCGCCGCCCCCGAAGGCGCCCTCTTCAACCCGGGGCCCGCCTTCTACGCCGCCAAGCTGGTGGTGGGGCCCGAGGCCCGGGAGGCCATAGACCTGAAGGCCTCCGTGGCCGACAACCTCAAGGAGATCGCCAAAGCCCTCAAAAAGGAGGTGCGGGAGGTCACGGTCTTCGTCCTGGACAAGCCCAGGCACGCCCGGCTCATAGAGGAGATCCGCTACAGCGGGGCCCGCATCACCCTCCAGACCGACGGGGACGTGGCCGGGGCCCTGGCCGCCGTCCTCCCGGAAACGGGGGTGGACGTCCTCATGGGCACCGGCGGCACCCCGGAAGGGGTGATCGCCGCCGTGGCGGTGAAGGCCCTGGGGGGCGGGATGCAGATGCGCCTGGACCCCCAGAGCGAGGAGGAGCGGTGGCGCCTGGTCCACGCCGGCTTTGACCTGGACCGGATCTACACCCTGGAGGAGCTCTGCCGGGCGGAGGACACCCACTTCGCCGCCACCGGCATCACCGATGGCCCCTTCCTGCGGGGCGTGCGGTACAAGGAAGGCCAGGCCTGGACGGAAAGCCTGGTGATCCGGGGCGCCACCCGGACCCTGCGCAAGGTGGAGGCCTGGCACCGGCTTGAGAAGCTTCGGGGCATCAGCCCCGTGGCCTACTGAAAGGAGGCGGTATGACGGACAAAAAGGCCATCTACAAGAAGGGTGGGGTGGTGGAGTACAAGGTGATGGGCTACTACGATCCCGACTACGAGCCCAAGGACACCGACACCATCGCCCTTTTCCGGGTCACCCCCCAGCCGGGGGTGGAGCCTGAAGAGGCGGCGGCGGCGGTGGCTGGGGAGTCCAGCACGGCCACCTGGACCGTGGTCTGGACCGACCGCCTCACCTACCTGGACCGCTACCGGGCCAAGGCCTTTCGGGTGGAGCCCGTCCCCGGCAACCCCGAGCAGTACTTCGCCTGGATCGCCTACGACCTGGCCCTCTTTGAGGAGGGCTCCATCGCCAACATGGCCTCCAGCATCATCGGCAACGTCTTCGGGTTCAAGGCCCTGAGGGCCCTCAGGCTCGAGGACCTCCGCATCCCCGTGGCCTACCTGAAGACCTTCAAGGGGGCCCCCCACGGCATCCCCGTGGAGCGGGACATGCTGAACAAGTACGGCCGTCCCCTCCTGGGGTGCACGGTGAAGCCCAAGCTGGGGCTTTCCGGGCGCAACTACGGCCGGGTGGTCTACGAGGCCCTGGCCGGCGGCCTGGACTTCACCAAGGACGACGAGAACATCAACTCCCAGCCCTTCATGCGCTGGCGGGACCGCTTCCTCTACGCCCAGGAGGCGGTGATGAAGGCGGAGCAGGTGACGGGCGAGCGCAAGGGCCACTACATGAACGTCACCGCCGCCACCATGGAGGACGTCTACGAGCGCCTGGAGTTCGCCAAGGAGATCGGGGCCATCATCGTCATGGTGGACCTCACCATGGGGTACACCGCTTTGCAGTCGGTCTCCAACTGGTGCCACAAAAACGGCATGATCCTCCACCTCCACCGGGCCAGCCACGCCACCTTCACCCGGCAGAAGAACCACGGCGTCAGCTTCCGGGTCCTGGCCAAGTGGATGCGGATGCTGGGGGTGGACCACATCCACGCCGGCACCGCCGTGGGCAAGCTGGAGGGGGACCCCAACCTGGTGCGGGGCTACTACGACATCCTGCGGGAGCAGTACGTGAAGGCGGACCCGGTGAAGGGCATCTACTTTGACCAGGACTGGGCCTACCTGCCCGCCGTCATGCCCGTGGCCTCGGGCGGGATCCACGCCGGGCAGATGCACATCCTGCTCTCCCTCTTCGGCGACGACGTGGTGTTGCAGTTCGGCGGCGGCACCATCGGCCACCCCATGGGCATCCAGGCAGGGGCCACGGCCAACCGGGTGGCCCTCGAGGCCATGGTCAAGGCCAGGAACGAGGGCCGGGACATCCTGGCGGAAGGCCCCGAGATCCTCAAGAAGGCGGCCCAGCACTCCAAGGCCCTGGCGGCCGCGCTGGAGACCTGGGGGAGCGTCACCTTTGACTTCGCCCCCACCGACACCCCCGATGTCCTGCCCACCCCCAGCAGCTAAGAGGAGGTAGAAGATGCGCATCACCCAAGGAACCTTTTCCTACCTGCCGGACCTGACCGACGAGGAGATTGAGGCCCAGATCCGCTACATCATCCAAAACGGCTGGGCGGTCTCCATTGAGTACACCGACGACCCCAGCCCCTACAACGTCTACTGGAACATGTGGGGCCTGCCCATGTTTGACCTGGAAGACCCGGCCCCCGCCATGTACGAGTTCCGGAAGTGCCGGGAGGCCTTCCCCAACCACTACATCAAGGTGAACGGCTACGACCCCTCCCCCATGTGGCAGGCCCAGCGGGTCTCCTTCATCGCCCACAGGCCCAAGGCCGAGGAGCCCGGCTTCCGCCTCCACCGCACCCTTTGGAGCGACGGGCGGAGGCTCAAGTACACCCTCGAGGCCTACGTCACCCAGCGCCCGGAGGGGGAGCGCTACCGGGAGGAGTGAGGGGCTTTTAGGGGGGCCGGGCTTCCCGGCTCCCCCTTTTTCCCAAGGGGAGGCTTGATGGACAGGAACGCCGAAGGACAAGCGGTGGAGGGGCAGGGCCTCGCCCTTTTGCGGAACCCGGAGATTGAGGCCATCCTGGAGAACCTGGACCAGGAGCTGGTGGGCCTCGCCCCCGTCAAGCGGCGCATCCGGGAGATCGCCGCTTACCTCTCCGTGGACCGGCTCCGCCGGGAGCTGGGCCTGGTCTCCGAGCGCCCCACCCTGCACATGGCCTTCGTGGGCCCCCCCGGTACGGGCAAGACCACGGTGGCCATGCGCATGGCCACCATCCTGCACAGGCTGGGCTACATCCGCCGGGACCACCTGGTGGTGGCCAGCCGCGACGACCTGGTGGGCCAGTACATCGGCCACACCGCCCCCAAGACCAAGGAGGTCCTGAAGCGGGCCATGGGGGGCGTCCTCTTCATTGACGAGGCCTACAGCCTCTACCGGGCGGAGAACGAGCGGGACTACGGCCAGGAGGCCATAGAGATCCTCCTCCAGGTCATGGAGAACCAGCGGGAGGACCTGGTGGTGATCCTGGCGGGGTACAAGGACCGCATGGAGCAGTTCTTCGCCCTGAACCCGGGGATGCGCTCCCGCATCGCCCACCACATAGAGTTCCCGCCCTACACCCTGGACGAGCTTTATCAGATTGGCCTCCTCATGCTGGCCAAGCAGGGCTACCGCCTGAGCCCGGAGGCGGAAAAGGCCTTCCGGGAGTACCTGGAAAGGCGCATGGCCCTGCCCAACTTCGCCTACGCCCGTAGCGTCCGCAACGCCGTAGACCGCTTCAAGCTCCGCCAGGCCTACCGCCTCTACCAGAAGGCGGGCCCCGTGACCCCGGAGGAGCTCATGACCATAGAGGCGGACGACATCTACCAAAGCTCGGTTTTCAAGGAGGGAAAGGAGGAGGAGGATGCCACATAGGCCCTTTATGCTGGGGATCGCCGGGGACTCCGGGGCGGGGAAGACCACCCTCTCCTCGGGCATCGCCCGGCTTCTCGGGGTGGAGCGCACCACCAACATCTGCGTGGACGACTACCACAAGTACGACCGCAAGCAGCGCAAGGAGCTGGGGATCACCCCCCTCAACCCCGAGTGCAACTACATGGACATCATGGAGCAGCACGTGCGGCTCCTCTCCGAGGGGGAGCCCATCCTGAAGCCCGTCTACAACCACACCACGGGCACCTTTGACCCTCCCGTCTACGTCCCCGCTCCTCGGGCGGTGGAGGAGGGGGGGCGGCTCATCCCCCGGGTGGTGATCCTGGAGGGCCTCCTCACCCTCTATTCCCCGGCCCTCCGGGGGCGGTACCACCTCATGGTCTACCTGGACCCTGAGGAGGAGCTGAGGCGGGAGTGGAAGGTGAAGCGGGACGTGGCCAAGCGGGGCTACACCCCCGAGGAGGTCCTCGCCGACATTGAGCGGCGCATGCCCGACTCCCGGGCCTTCATCTGGCCCCAGAAGGAGCACGCCGACATCGTGGTCCGCTTCTACCGCCCCCCGGGCTACGACCCGGAAAACCCCGGCACCCTGAACGTCCGCATCACCTTGAAGCACACCCTGCCCCGGTTGGACCTCTCCGAGGTGCTCCACTCCGCCTACGAGGACGAGGCCCTGATCCGCCTGGAGACCCGCAAGGAGGCCGACATCCTGGACATCACCGGCAACATCTCCCCGGAGAAGGCCCAGGCCTTTGAAAGGATCATCTGGGACCACCTGGGCCCCCACGCGGCGCACTTTGACCCCAGCATGGTGGGCACCTTCTGGGACAAGGCGGGGCAGAGCTACCCCCTGGCCTTGACCCAGCTCATCATCGCCTACTACTTGGTTAAGATGCGGGAGCTGGCCATTGAGCGGGGGCACCTGCGGGTGGCCTAAGGGCATAAGATGAAGTTCGCGCCCTCCATTCTCACGGCGGATCTGGCCAGGCTCAAGGAGGCCATTGAGGAGGCGGAGGCGGCCGGGGTAGACTGGATCCACCTGGACGTGATGGACGGGGTTTTCGTCCCCAACCTCACCTTCGGCCCCATCCTGGTGGAGGCGGTGCGCCGGGTGACCAGGCTCCCTTTGGACGTTCACCTCATGATCGTCAACCCGGAGCGCTACCTGGAGGACTTCGCCCGGGCGGGGGCCGATGTGATCACCGTCCACTTTGAGGCCACGCCCCACGCCCATCGGGCGGTGCAGAAGGTGAAGGAGCTGGGGAAGAAGGCGGGATTGGCCATCAATCCCGCCACCCCTCTCTCCGCCTTTGAGGCCCTCCTGCCCGAGCTGGACCTGGCCCTCCTCATGAGCGTGAACCCGGGGTTTGGCGGGCAAACGTACATTCCCCAGTCCACGGAGAGGCTCAGGCGGCTCAAGGCCATGCGGGACGCCCTGAACCCGGCCTGCCTCATTGAGGTGGACGGGGGCGTGAACAGGGCCACGGTGGCCGAGGTCTACCGGGCGGGCGCCGACGTGGCCGTGGCGGGAAGCGCCCTCTTCAACGACAAGCCGGTGAAGGAGAACCTGAAGGAGCTCAAGGAGGTGCTCTATGCCCTTGGTGATCGGTAAGGAGGTCTTGGACAAGGCGAGGCGGGAAGGCTACGCCGTCCCCAGCTTCAACACCAACAACCTGGAGATCACCCAGGCCATCCTCGAGGTGGCCGAGGAGATGCGGGCCCCGGTCTTCATCCAGGTCTCCGACGGGGCCAGGAAGTACGCCGGGATGGAGAACCTGGCCAACCTGGTGAAGGACATGGCCAGCCGGGTCAGCGTGCCCGTGGTCCTCCACCTGGACCACGGGGCCGACTTCAAGATGGTCATGCAGGCCCTGAGGGCGGGCTTCACCAGCGTCATGATTGACGCCAGCCACCACCCCTTTGAGGAGAACGTGCGGGAGACCAAAAAGGTGGTGGAGGCGGCCCACGCCGTGGGGGTGAGCGTGGAGGCGGAGCTGGGCCGCCTGCAGGGCATTGAGGACAACGTCCAGGTCTCCGAGGCCGAGGCCTTCCTCACCGACCCGGAGGAGGCCGAGCGCTTCGTGGCGGAGACGGGCATAGACTACCTGGCCATCGCCATCGGCACCAGCCACGGGGCCTACAAGGGGAAGGGCCGGCCCTACATTGACCACAAGCGCCTGGAGGAGATCGCCAAGCGGGTCTCCCTGCCCCTGGTCCTCCACGGGGCCAGCGGCGTGCCCGCCTGGCTCAAGGAGAAGCTTCTGGCCACGGGGGCCGAGCTCAAGGAGGCCACGGGCATCCACGACGAGGACATCAAGAAGGCCATCCCTAACGGCATCGCCAAGATCAACATTGACACCGACCTGCGCCTGGCCATGACCCTGGGGATCCGGGAGGTGGTCACGCAAAACCCCAAGGAGTTTGACCCCCGCAAGATCATCGGCAAGGGGCGGGACTACCTCAAGCAGGTGATCCGGGAGAAGTTCACCCTGATGGGCACCGCGGGCCGGGCCTGAGGGGGAAAAAGGCTTTGCCCCGCCCCTGAGGGGCGGGGCTTTTTGGTCGGGGAGGCCGGATTTGAACCGACGACCACACGCACCCCAAGCGTGTGCGCTACCAGGCTGCGCTACTCCCCGGCGCGCAAAAGCTAGTCTAGCCTCCTTAAGGCCCCGCGTCAAGTAGACTGGGGGGCGTGGAGATCCGCGATCTAAAAAAGCTCGCCCGCTTCTCCGAGGAGAAGCTTTTGAAGATCCCCGTCTTCCAGTCCGAGAAGATGTTCTTTGACCTCTACGCCCTCCTCCCGGGCCAGGCCCAGAAGGCCCACGCCCATGCGGGCTCGGACAAGGTCTACTACGTCTTGGAGGGCGAGGTGGTGGTCCAGGTGGGGGAGGAGGAGGCCCTTCTGGTCCCGGGCATGGCCGCCTTGGCCCCGGCGGGGGAGGTGCATGGGGTCAGGAACGCGTCCGCAAGTCCTGCCCTCCTCCTGGTGGTCATGGCTCCCAAGCCCTAATCACAGGGTTTTCACACTCAGGCCATAGGCTAAAGGCGATGCTTCGGCTAAAGGCGATGCTTCAGGCTCCCCCCTCGGACCTGGCCTTCTTGGCGGACCTCCTCGCCCGCTACCCCGTGCGGCTCGTCTACCGGGGGCAGGTTCTGCCCGAGGGCCCGGTGCGGGGGGAGAAGCTTCTGGAGGAGGGGGGGCTGGCCCTCTACTGGGAGGGCCAAAGGCCCCCGAGCCGGGAGGTGCGGGAGGCCTTGGCCCTCCTCCTGGGCGCCTTCCGGGAGGTTCTGGCCCTGAGGGAGCGGGAGCTCGCCCTTCTCCGGGCCCAGGACGAGACGGCGAGGCTTCTTAGGCTTCTCCTCCACGAGATCAAGAACCCCCTCATGAGCGTCCTCGGGGCCTTGGAGCTGGCCCTGGAGACCGAGGGGCTTCCCGAGGAGGCCAAGGAGCTTCTCCAGATCGCCGAGAAGAGCGCCCGGCGCATCCAGGAGCTTCTACAAAAGGCCCAGGACTACCTGAAGCTGGGCCAGGGGGTCCGCCTCAGGGTGGAGCGCGTGGACCTGAAGGCGCTCCTCCAGCAGGCGGCGGAGGAGGTGCGCCCCCTGGCCCGCAGGAAGCGGATCGCCCTCCGCCTCACCCTGCCCCGGGGGGAGGCCTGGGTCTACGGGGACCGGGACTGGCTCTACCAGGCGGTCTTGAACGTCCTCTCCAACGCCGTCAAGTACACGCCGGAAGGGGGGCGGGTGGCGGTGCGCCTCCTTCTGGGCCGGGACCGCTACGGCATCGCCGTGGCCGACACCGGCCCCGGCATCCCCAAGGAGGAGCAGGACAAGGTCTTTGAGCCCTTCTACCGGGCCTCCACCCGGGGGGAGGTGGAGGGGACGGGCCTGGGGCTCGCCCTGGTGAAGCGGGTCCTCGAGGCCCACGGGGGCGAGGTGCGCCTAAGGAGCCGCCTGGGCCAAGGAAGCCTCTTCCTCCTCGCCCTCCCCCGGCCCCGGCCGGGCCAGAGGGCCCCGGTGGGGCGGCTTCTCCTCCTCCTCCTTCTCGCCCTCATCGCCCTGGCCCGCCTTCCCCTCTACCCGGCCCCCCTGGGCTCCAAGGCCTTTGGGGAGGTGCCCGCCGGAGAGGTGGTGCGCCTTGGGGGGTTAGAGCTGGCCTTCAGCCCCGAGGCCCGGGGGGAGGCCAGGCGGTGGCGGAGCCTCTGGGGCGGAGGGGAGCGGGTGCGGGTGGCCCTGGAGGCGGGCGGCGTGGAGGTGGTGCGGGAGGCGGCCATTCCCCTCGCCCTCTCCACCCCGGAAGGGGAGGTGCGGCCCACGGGCACCCACCTCCGCCTCTCCCGGGAGGAGAGGGGGCGGGTCTCCCTCTACCGGGGCCGGGTGGCCCTGGGGGCCGAGGCGCTTCCCGCCGGGGAGGGGGCGGTCCTGGGCACGGGGGTGAGGCGGAAGCTCCTCCCCGCTCCCCTGGTGCGGGCGGCCTACGGCCCCTCGGGGGAGGTGGTCTTCCGCTTCCTGGGGCCGGAAGGGGCCAGGGGCTTCCGGGTGGAGGTGCGAAGCGGCGAGGCCGTGGTCCTCTCGGCCAAGGCGGCGGGGCCCACCTTCACCTACGCCCCCATGGCCGACCGGGTGAGCCAGGTGCGGGTCATGGCCCTGGACCGGGTGGGCCTCGAGGGCTTCCCCTCCGACCCCCTCCCCTTCCGGGAGCGGAGGAGCTTTTACGAGGGCAAAAAACACCTCCCCCAGGACCCCGTGGGGGCCGAGGCCTACCTGAGGCGGGCGGTCGCGGCCTTCCCCGACGACGCCGAGGCCCTAGGGGAGCTCGCCTTCGCCCTCTACCTCCAGGGACGCCACGCCGAGGCCAAGCCCCTTTACGAGAAGGCCCTGGCCCTCCTGGACAGCCCCGACATCCGGGTGCGCTACGCCCGGCTCCTCTACCACATGGGGCGCTACGGCGAGGCGGAGGCGGGCTACCGCCAGGTCCTGGCCCAGGACCCCGGGAACCTGGACGCCCGCTGGGGCCTGGCGGAGGTGGTCCTGGCCCTGGGCCGGGCTAGGGAGGCGGAGCTCCTCGTCCGCCAGGTCCTGGCGGTAAAACCGGGTTATCCCTTGGCCCGCTTCACCCTGGCCAAGGCCCTCCTGGAGCAGGGGAAGGGGGAGGAGGCTCGTAGGCTTCTCAGGGAAGAGCTCAAGGCTAACCCGGACCCCGAGGTGGAGCGCTTTTTGCGGGAGGTAGGCGAGTGAGCCTTTCACAAGGCTTTGATATCCCCTTCTTATCCTAGGGGTAGGAGGTGGCATGAGGGTTCTTTTGGTGGAGGACGACCCGGTGGTGGCCCAGGTCCTGGAGATGGCCCTCACCCGGGCGGGCCATCAGGTCCACCTGGCCAAGGACTTCCCCACGGCCAAGGCGAGGCTGGCCGAGCCCTGGGACGCGATCGTCCTGGACCTGAACCTGCCCGGCGGGTTTGGCCTGGACCTCCTCCGCCACCTGCGCCAGGACCTGGGTCGGGCGACCCCGGTGATCATCCTCTCCGGCCTGAAGCAGGAGAGGACCATCCTGGAGGGCATGCGCCTGGGGGCCCAGGACTACCTCACCAAGCCCTTTAGCCCGGGCGAGCTGGTACTCCGTCTGGAGCGGTATGTGGCGCAGAGGTGAACGCCTTTACGCCCTTTTGGTCTTCCTGGTGGTGGCCCTCGAGGCCCTGGCCCTGGGTGGGCTCGTCTGGGTGTTCTCAGGGCGGCTTCTGGGGGTCTTTGACTACCCTACGGCCAGGCTTCACCTCCTGCGGGCCCTCCTCCTCACCGCCTTGGCCCTCGTGGTCCTCGGGGCCTACGTCCTCGTCTACCACGCCTACACCGCCCTCAAGGAGGCCCGGGACAAGGCCCTTTACGAGCGCTACCTTTCCGCCTTCACCGAGGCCCTCTTTTCCGGGACGGAGCCCCCGCCCCCTCCCTGGCCGGAGCCCGCCCTGGAAGCCCTTCTGCACCTGCGGGAGACGCTGAAGGGGGAGATGGGGGAAAAGGTGGCCCGGTGGCTCAGGAGGGGCCGCCCGCCCTGGGCCTTTCGCCTTAAGTCCCGGTGGGCTTCCCGCCCCGAGAGGCTGGAGGCCCTGGAGGCTTTGGGCCTGGCCCGGCTTCCCGAGACCCTGGAGGCCATCCTGCCCTACCTGGAGCACCGGGACCCCGTCCTCCGCCTGGCGGCGGCCCGGGCCGCCGCCAGGGCCGCCCAGGGGAAAGGGGTCTTGCACCTGGGAGAGGCCCTCCTGAAGGCGGGGCTTCCTAAAGGGGCCCTTTTGGAAGTCCTCCTTCTCCTGGAGGACCGGGCGGAGCCCGTGGTGGCCCTCTTTCTGGAAAAGGGGGGAAGGGGGGAGGTCTGGGCGGCTCTGGAGGCCATCGGCCGCCTCCACCTCCACGGCCTGGCGGAGAGGGTCCTACCCCTTTTGGAGGCGGAGGACCCCGAGGTTCAGGCGGCGGCCCTCAGGGCCCTGGCCCGGCTCGGCTACCCTCCCGTGGGGTACGAGGACGTGGTCCTGGGGCTTTTGCGGAGGGAGGAGGAGTTCTTGAGGGTCCATGCGGCCCGCCTCCTTCCGCTTCTTCCCCAAAACCTGGCCCGAAGGGCCCTCTGGGAGGCCCTCAAGGACCCTTCCTTTTACGTGCGCCGGGCGGCGGCGGAGGCCCTGGCCTCTTTGGACCTGGAGCTTTTGCGGAAAGCGGCCGAGGCCCACCCTGACCCCTACGGCCGGGCCATGGCCGCCCAGGTGCTTCTGGAGGTGGCGTGGAACTCCTAGCCTGGCTTCTTTACGGCTATCAGGTCTTGGTTCTCTACTATTTCGCCGTCCTCAACTTTCTCTACGCCACCTTCGCCCTCTTTGGCCTCCGGATGGTGGCCCGCTACGCCCGGGAGCTTTCGGAGCTTTCCCTCAAGGACCTCCTGGAGCGGGAGGCCTACCTGCCCGTTTCCATCCTGGTCCCCACCTATAACGAGGAGAAGACCATCGCCGCCTCGGTGAGGTCCTTCCTGGCCCTCCGCTACCCGGAGTTTGAGGTCATCGTGGTCTGCGACGGTCCCAGGGACCGGACCCTCGAGGTCCTCAAGGAGGCCTTCCGCCTGGTCCGGGTGGACTGGGTCTTCAAGAGGGCCCTTCCCACCAAGCCCATCCGCGGGGTCTACCGCTCCCTCACCTACCCCAACCTCCTGGTGGTGGACAAGGAGAACGGCGGCAAGGCGGACGCCCTGAACGCCGGGCTCAACTTCGCCCGCTACCCCCTCTTCTGCGGGGTGGATGCCGACAGCCTCCTGGACCCCGAGGCCCTCCTGAGGGCCAGCCGCCTCTTCCTGGAGGACGAGCGGGTCCTGGCCGTGGGGGGAACCATCCGCCCCCTGAACGGGGCCAGGGTCCGGGAGGGCATCGTGGAGGAGCTCCGCCTCCCCCGAGGCTTCCTGGAGAAAATGCAGATCATTGAGTACGCCCGGGCCTTCTTCATGGGCCGGGCCGGGTGGAGCGCCATGAACGCCCTGCTCATCATCTCCGGGGCCTTTGGCCTCTTCCGGCGGAGCGAGGCCATGAAGGTGGGGGGGTACCGCACGGACACCGTGGGGGAGGACATGGAGCTGGTGGTCCGCCTCCACCGGAGGGCGCGGGAAGAGGGGCGGGACTACCGGGTCCTCTATACCCCGGACCCCATCTGCTACACGGAGGTCCCCGCCGACTGGGCCACCTTGAGGCGGCAGCGGAACCGCTGGCACCGGGGCCTTTGGGAGGTGCTCTGGCTCCACCGGGCCATGCTCTTCAACCCCAGGTACGGCCGCCTGGGCCTTTTGGCCATGCCCTACTTCTTCCTCTTTGAGGCCCTGGGGCCGGTGGTGGAGGTCCTGGGCTACCTGCTTCTCCCCGTCTTCTACCTCCTCGGGGTCTTTAACGCCGAGTTCGCCCTCCTTTTCCTCCTCCTGGCCCTGGGGTACGGGATCCTCCTCTCCCAGCTGGCCATCGGCATGGAGACCCTTCTCCTGAAGCGCTACCCCAGGCTCCGCGACCGGGTGGCCCTCCTCTTCCTGAGCCTTCTGGAGGTCCTGGGTTACCGCCAGGTCCTGGCCCTGGAGCGCTTTATAGCCACCTTCCAGGTCCTGAGGAAGCGGGGCCAGTGGGGGGAGATGCGCCGCAAGGGGCTAGGGGGCTAAGTACCCCACCGCGGCTTTTGCCGCGGTGGAGGCCCCAGAAAAGCCTTTAGCTTCCTTGAACCGGGTAAAATCCTAGGCCATGGAGACCGCCATCACCAGGATGCTTTCCATCCGCTACCCCATCGTGGCCGCCCCCATGTTTCTGGTTTCTGGGGCCAGGCTCCTTCTGGCCGTGGCCGAGGCGGGGGGGATCGGGGTCATCCCCAGCCTCAACTTCCGCACCCACCAGGCCTTCCGGGAGTTTCTGGAGACCTTCCCCCAGGGGGTGCCCTTCGGGGTCAACCTGATCCTGAAGGACAACCCCCGCCTCGAGGAGGACCTCCTGGCCGTGGCCGAGCGCCGGGTGCCCCTGGTGGTCACCTCCCTGGGGGACCCCACGCCGGTGGTGGAGAAGGTCAAGGCCTACGGGGGCGTGGTCTGGTGCGACGTGGTGGGCCTGAGGCACGGCAGGAAGGCGGTGGAGGCCGGGGCCGATGCCCTGGTGGCCGTGGCCTCTGGGGCCGGGGGGCACGCCGGGCAGGTGAGCCCCTTCGTCCTGGGGCCTTGGCTTAAGGCGGAGTTGGGGGTGCCTGTGCTCATCGCCGGGGGGATCGCCACAGGCCGCCAGCTCCTCGCCGCCTTGGCCCTGGGGGACGGGGCGTATATCGGCACCCGCTTCATCGCCACCCTGGAGTCCGAGGCCCCTCTGGAGTACAAGGAGGCCCTCCTCCGGGCCACGCCCGAGGACATCCTCTACACCCCGGAGGTGACGGGGGTGCCCGCCAACTTCCTCAAGGAGTCCCTGGAGCGCTTCCGCCAGGGCGGGGGGAAGGCCTGGAAGGAGGTCTACTCCGCCGGACACGGGGTGGCCTTCATCCGGGAGATCCCCTCGGCCAAGGAGGTGGTGGCCCGGCTGGTGGCCGAGTACCAGGAGGCCAAAAAGGCCCTGCCCTGATGGGGCTCTTCTGAAAACCTTGCGTCTTCTCGCCTTACTGATCCTCCTTTTGGCCCCGGGCCTGGCCTAAGTGCCCGCGCTTTAGTTTCGCAACATGGGATGCCCAAGTCTGGTCTTTGGAAGGGCTTTTCTGGGGCCCCCGCCGTGGCAAGAGCCACGGCGGGGTACTTAGTACGACCTCCTGGTCTACGGGGCCACGCCCCAGGGGGTGGCGGCGGCGGTGGCGGGGTGCTAACCCAGGGGTGGCTGGCCACCCTGGACCTGGCCAAGGACCGGGAGGGCCTTTTGCAGGGCGGGCTTTTCCGGGAGTTCTACCGCCGCATCGGCCAGGAGGCCTCCTTTGACGTGGGCCAGGCGGAGGGGGCCCTTAGGGCCATGCTGAAGGAGGCGGGGGTGGAGGTGGCCCTCGAGGCCCCCTTAGACCGCCTGGAGGTGGAGGAAGGGCAGGTCCTGGCCCTCGCCACGCCCCAAGGCACCTACCAGGCCCCCTACGTGGTGGACGCCACGGACACGGCGGAGCTGGCCTTCCGGGCGGGGGCCGCCTTCACCCTGGGCCGGGAGGACACGGGCCTGGACGGGAGGAGCATGGCCCCCACCCTGGTCTTCCGCCTCGAGGGGGTGCCCTGGGGCCCCCTCTTCCTGGCCCTCAACTACGAGGGCCAGGTACGGCGCACGGGGGCCGGGGCCTGGGGGCGTAGCGGCTGGGGCTTCGGCGAGCTGGTCAAGGGCTACACCCCCTCCAACCCCACCCGCTACGCCCTCCGGGGCCTCAACCTGGCCCGCCAGGACGACGGGAGCCTTCTGGTAAACGCCCTCCTGATCTTCGGGGTGGACGGGACGGACCCTCTGGCCTTGGAGCGCCTCCGGGCCGAGGCCGCTTTGGAGGCCGAGCGGGTGGTGGACTACCTGAGGCAGAAGGACCCCTTGGTCTTCGGCACCGCCCGGCTTGCCGGGGTGGCCCCGAGCCTCTACATCCGGGAAAGCCGCCACCTGGTGGCCCTTTACCGCCTGCGGGCGGAAGAGGTCCTTCTGGGCAAGACCTTCCCCGACGCCGTGGCCCTGGGGGGCTACCCCCTGGACGGCCAGGCCTACTACCCCGGGGAGACCCCCTACCTCCTGGGCACCCCGGCCCCCTACGGCGTGCCCTTCCGGGCTCTGGTGCCTCGGGGATTCAAAAACCTCCTGGTGGTCTCCCAGGCGGCGGGGTACGATAGCGTGGCCGCCTTCTCCGCCCGGGTGGTGCCCCTGCAGATGGCCCTGGGGGAGGCGGCGGGGGTGGCGGCGGCCTTCCTGCGCAAAGCCCCCCAGGCGGGCCTCCTGTGGGCCCCTCTGGAGGACTTCCCCGCCCTGGCCCAAAGCGCCTCGGGGATGGAGGCCCTGCGCCGGCGCCTGCTGGAGCGGGGATCCTCAACCAGATCCTCCTGGCCCTGGGAGAGCGGGGCAGCGGGGGTGGGGAGGCGGTGCGCCGGGGGGAGGCGGCGGAGATCCTCTTCCGGCTTCTGCCATAATGGCTCCCAGGGTGCTCTCCGTCCTCCTCCTTCCCGAGTTCTCCGAGCTGGAGGCGGCTTTGGCCCTGGAGTGGGCCAGGCGGCTTGAGCTTCCCGCCTATACCGTGGCCAAGGGGCGCAAAGGGACCCCCGCCCTGGCGGGCTCGGTCTGGACCCCCACCTACGCTTTCCCCGCCGCCCCGCCCCCCAAAGCCCTCCTGATCCCGGGGGCCAGAAGGCCCGAGCGCCCCGCCAAAGACCCCACCTGGCTGGCCTACCTGGAGGAGGTCTGGGAGGGCCTCGAGGCCCTCTTCCTGGGCTTCAACGCCCACCTCTTCCTGGCCGAGGCGGGGAGGCTTCCTCCCCGGGTGGCGGCAGGGGAGGAGGTGGCGGAGCGCCTGCGGGAGATGGGCTACCGGGTGGAGGCCAGGCCCTTCCTGCGGGAAGGCCGGGTGTACGCCACAAAGGGGGGGCTTGCCCTCCTTTCCGCCCTTTCGGACTGGGTCGGGAAAGCGGTTGAGCTTTGACTTTGGACTGGAGTACACTACCCCCATGTCCGTGAGGGAGTATCAAAAAAAGCGCCGCCGGGAGCGCATCTTCCAGGCGGCCATGGCCCTATTCCGCCAGCGGGGCTTTCAGGAGACCACGGCCAGCGACATCGCCAAGGCGGCCCACGTCTCCCGGGGCACCTTCTTCAACTACTTTCCCTACAAGGAGGCGGTGCTTCTGGAGTACGGCGCCCTCCTCCTCGCCGGCCTCAGGGAGGAGGTGAAAAGGCGCCTGGCCCGGGGCGAGGACCCCCTGGCCATCCTCCGCTTCATCTTCCAGGAGGTGGCCCGCTACACCGAGGCGGAGAAGGACCTGGTCCTCCCCCTCCTCTACGAGCTTCTGAACCCGGACCCCATCCGGGCCAAGGCGGCCTTTGAGGCCCTGCCCCTGGGGGACCTCATCGCCCAGGTGCTGAGGTCCCTAAAGGAGAAGGATCTGGTGAGGAAGGACCTCTCCCTGGAGCGCATGGGCCGGACCCTGGCCGACCTCTACTTCCTCACCGCCCTCCGCTGGGCGGCCTACACCCCGGAGCGGGACCTGAAGGAGGAGCTACAGAAGACCCTGGACCTGGCCCTTCTGGGGATCCTCAGCCGCTAGTGCCACCCCATACTGGGGGCCCCGGCAAAAGGTTCCTGGGGAAGTTACGGCATGGTGGGCCAAGGGAAGCAGGAAACAAGGGTATGAGGGCTTTTCTGGGGCCCCCGCCGCGGCGAAAGCCGCGGTGGGGTACTCAGTCGGCGGCCACCTTGAGCCTTTCCCGGATCTCCGGAATCCGGGCCAGGTAGACCCCGGTGGGGCTTCCCGTGAGGGCCACCTCCTCCGGGGTGCCCTCGGCCACGATCTCCCCGCCCAGGTCCCCGCCCTCCGGCCCCAGGTCAATGACCCAGTCGGCGGTCTTCACCACGTCCAGGTTGTGCTCAATGACCACCACGGTGTTGCCCCCGTCCACCAGGCGGTGGAGGACCGAGAGGAGCTTGGCCACGTCGTCAAAGTGGAGGCCGGTGGTGGGCTCGTCCAGGATGTAGAGGGTGCGGCCCGTGGACTTGCGGCCCAGCTCCGTGGCCAGCTTGATGCGCTGGGCCTCCCCTCCGGAGAGGGTGGGGGAGGGCTGGCCCAGGCGCATGTACCCCAGGCCCACGTCCACCATGAGCTGGAGCTTGCGGGCGATGGTGGGGACGTTCTGGAAGAAGTCCAGGGCCTCTTCCACGGTCATGTCCAGGACGTCGGCGATGCTCTTGCCCCTGAGCTTCACCTCCAGGGTCTCCTTGTTGTAGCGCTTGCCCTTGCAGACCTCGCAGGGCACGTAGAGGTCGGGCAGGAAGAGCATCTCAATCTTGACCGTGCCGTCCCCGCCGCAGGCCTCGCACCGCCCCCCCTTGACGTTGAAGGAGAAGCGCCCCGGGCCGTAGCCCCGCTTCCTGGCCTCGGGGGTCTTGGCGAAGAGGTCGCGGATCTCGTCAAAGATGCCGGTGTAGGTGGCGGGGTTGGAGCGGGGGGTGCGGCCGATGGGGGACTGGTCAATCTCTATAACCTTGTCCAGGTGCTCCACCCCTTCCAAAGCCTCGTAGGCCCCGGGGGTGGTCTTGGCCCGCATGAGCCTCTGGGCCAAGGCGGCGTAGAGGATGTCGTGGATGAGGGTGCTCTTCCCCGAGCCCGAGGGGCCGGTCACGGCCACGAAGCGGCCCAGGGGGATGCGCAGGGTCACGTTTTTCAGGTTGTGCTCCCTGGCCCCCTTCAGCACCAGCCACTTGCCGTTGCCCTTGCGGCGCTCTTTGGGCACGGGGATCTTCTTCTCCCCCCTCAGGTAGGCCCCGGTGAGGCTTCGGGGGCTCTGCAGGATGGCCTCCAGAGGGCCTTCCGCCACCACCTCCCCCCCGTGGATCCCCGCCCCCGGGCCCATGTCCACGATCCAGTCGGCGGCCCGTATGGTCTCCTCGTCGTGCTCCACCACGATCAGGGTGTTGCCCAGGGCCTGGAGGCGCTTGAGGGTGGCGATGAGGCGCTGGTTGTCCCGGGGGTGGAGGCCGATGCTGGGCTCGTCCAGGACGTAGAGGACCCCGGTGAGGCCCGAGCCCACCTGGGTGGCCAGGCGAATCCTTTGGGCCTCGCCGCCCGAGAGGGTGTTGGCCGCCCGGTCCAGGGTCAGGTAGTCCAGGCCCACCCCCACCAAAAACCCCAGGCGCTCCACGATCTCCCGCAGGATGGGCCTGGCGATCTGGGCCTGGAAGGGGGGGAGTTTCGCCTCGAGGCCCTGGAAAAAGCCCAGAGCCTCCCGCACGGGCAGGGCGGAGACCTCGGCGATGTTCCTGCCCGCCACCCTCACCGAGAGGACCTCCTTCTTGTAGCGGGTCCCGCCGCAGACCGGGCAGGGCTTCAGGGCCATGAAGCCCTCGAGGACCTCCCTTACCCCCTCGGAGTCGGCCTCCCGGTAGCGCTTCTCCAGCCAGGGGATCACCCCCTCGTAGTGGACCTCCACCCGGAAGGTCTCCTTGCCCCCACGGCGGAAGACCACCTCAAAGGGCTCGGGGAGGCCGTAGAGGACGGCCTTCTGCGCCTCCTCCGGCAGGTCCTTGAAGGGGGTTTTGAGGTCAAAGCCCAGGTGCTCGGAGAGGGCCCTGAGCCGGTCCCAGAGGTAGCTCCTGCCCGTGTCCCGCCCCCGGGACCAGGGGAGGATGGCCCCTTCGGCCAGGGAGAGCTCGGGGTTCACGATGAGGGCCGGGTCAAACTCCTGCTTGTACCCCAGGCCCGAGCAGGCGGGGCAGGCCCCGTAGGGGGCGTTGAAGGAGAAGATCCTGGGCTCCAGCTCCTCCAGGACGCTGCCGTGCTCGGGGCAGGCGAACTTCTCCGAGAAGAGCTCCTCCTCTCCCAAATCGGGGTAGAGGACCCGCATGAGGCCCTCGCCCCGGAGGAGGGCCAGCTCCACGGCCTCGGCGATGCGGGGCCTTTCCTCCTCCTTGAGGACCACCCGGTCTATGACCAGGTCAATGTCGTGCTTCTCGTACTTTTCCAGGTTCAGGTTCTGGGCCTCCTCCAGGAGGTAGATGACCCCGTCCACCCGCACCCGGGCGTACCCCTCCTTCATGAGCTGGGCGAAGAGCTTGCGGTACTCGCCCTTCCTTCCCCGCACCAGGGGGGCCATGAGGACGGCCCGGGTGCCTGGGGGCTTCTGGAGGAGGCGGTCGGTGATCTCGCTGGCGGACTGCTTTTCTATGGGACGGCCGCACTGGGGGCAGTAGGCGGTGCCCACCCGGGCGAAGAGGAGGCGCAGGTAGTCGTGGATCTCCGTCACCGTGCCCACGGTGGAGCGGGGGTTGTGGCTGGTGGTCTTCTGGTCAATGGAGATGGCGGGGGAGAGGCCCTCAATGCTCTCCACGTCGGGTTTGTCCATCACCCCCAGGAACTGGCGGGCGTAGCTGGAGAGGCTTTCCACGTACCGCCTCTGGCCCTCGGCGTAGATGGTGTCAAAGGCCAGGGTGCTCTTCCCTGAGCCCGAGACCCCGGTGATGACGATGAACTTGCCCCTGGGGAGCTCCAGGCTGATGTTCTTCAGGTTGTGCTCCTTGGCACCCCGGATGATGATGCGGTCCATCCGTGGAAGTATACCACCCCTTCTGGGCTTGGAGTAGGGCCTAAAGGCGGAGGTGGATGAGGGGCACGGGAAGGCCGGGAGCTCTGGCCAGGGGGCCGTCCGCGGTGAGGATGGGGGCGGAAAGCCTCTGGGCTAGGGCCACGTAAAGGGCATCGCAAGCGGTGAGGCGGTCCCTTAGGGCGAAGGCAGGGAGAAGGAGAGGCCCGTGGTCTACCCGGAAGAGGGGCCAGCTAAAAAGGTCCTCCAGGGCTTCCTGAGCCCGCGTGGGGGAAAGGCGTCCGGAAAGGGTGGCCTTGCGCACCACGGCCAAGACCTCGGCGTCCAGCAAGGCCGGGGCGAAGAGGCGCTTCCCTTCCACCAGGGCGGCCACTTGCCGGCCCAAGGGGGTGCGAAGCAGGTACTCCGCGGCGGCGGAAGCGTCTAGGACGAGGGGGGCCACCTTTCCTCCCGGGCCTCCTCCAGAAGCTTGGCGGCGGGAAGGCCCAGGTCCACAGGAGCCCTCTGGGCCAGACGCTCCCGCCACTCGGCCTCGTCCAGGGCCCGTTCCAAGGCCTCCAGGACGAACTCGCTCAGGCTGAGGCCCCTGGCCCGGGCCTGGCGTACCAGGCGGGCCTTGAGGTCCTCGGGCACCTTCTTCACCTGAAGGGTGCTCATGGCATGATTTAAGCTGAACCCATGTCCTCCTGGATGCTCCGGGAAGCGGAGGAAGCCCCGAGGGCGGTGGAGCGGCTCCTTAGGGAAAACGAAGCCGAGGTGAAGGGCCTAGCCGCTTTCCTAAGGCGGAGGCCTCCCGCTCTTACCCTCACCGCCGCCCGGGGGAGCTCGGACCACGCCGCCCTTTACGCCAAGTACCTCTTGGAGACCCGCCTCCTCTGGCCTACGCTCTCCGTGGCCCCCTCGGTGCTGACCCTCTACGGGGCAAGGCCCAGGGTCCCCCTGCCGGGCCTCCTCCTGGCCTTTAGCCAAAGCGGGGAGAGCCCGGACGTGGTGGAGGTGGTGCGGGCCTACCGGGGGGCGGGGGTCCTCACCGTGGCCCTGGTGAACCGGGAGGAAAGCCCTTTGGCCCAGGCGGCGGAGGTGGTCCTCCCCCTCCACGCCGGGGAGGAGCGGGCGGTGGCGGCCACCAAGAGCTTCCTCGCCATGCTGGCGGCCACGGTCCACCTCATGGCCCACCTCCTGGAGGAGCCCCACCTGAAGGAGGCCCTTCCCGCCCTGCCCGAGGCCATGCACCGGGCTTTGGGGGCGGAGGGGAGCCTGGAGTACCTGGTGGAGGCGGAAAACCTCTTCGTCCTGGGGCGGGGCCTGGTGTACCCTGTGGCCCTCGAGGCCGCCCTCAAGCTGAAGGAGGTGGCGGGCCTCCACGCCGAGGGGCTTTCCGCCGCCGAGTTTCTGCACGGGCCCAAAGCCCTCTTGGAGCCTGGCTTTCCCCTTCTGGTCCTGGCCCAGAGGGACGGGGCCCTGGAGGCCACGCTGAGGACCCTGGAGTCCCTGAAGGCCACGGGGGCCCACCTCCTGGTCCTCTCCCGGGAGGCCGAGGCCCTGGAGCTGGCGGACACCCCCTTGCGCCTCCCGGTGGCCCTCTCCCCCGAGCTCACCCCCCTCCTCCTGGCCCAGGCCTTCTACCCCCTGGCCGAGGCCCTGGCCCGGGCCCGGGGCCTGGACCCGGACCGGCCCCGCCACCTCAGCAAGGTGACCCGGACCCGCTGAAGGCCCTCAGAAAACCTTTTCCCCCAAAGGCACCTCCCGCTCGGGGGTGAGGAGGACCACCCGCCCCTTCTCGTCCCTCGCCCCCAGGACCAGGACCTCGGAGGGGAAGCCGGCGATGGAGCGCACGCCCAGGTTCACCGCCGCCACCACCAGCCGGCCCGGGAGGTCCTCCGGGCGGTAAAGCTCGGTGATCTGGGCCGAGCTCTGCTTCACCCCCAAGGGGCCGAAGTCAATCCAGAGCTTGTAGCTGGGCTTTCTGGCCTTCTCGTGGGGCTCGGCCTTCAGGATGCGCCCGATCCTCAGGTCCAGGGTCTGGAAGGCCTCTAGAGGGTCCATGCCCCGAGTGTGGCAAAAAAGAAGGCCCCCGGCAAGGGGGCTCTTGGTGGGCCGTGCAGGACTTGAACCTGCAACCAACCGGTTATGAGCCGGCCGCTCTGACCGATTGAGCTAACGGCCCGCGCCAGTAGGCTAGTTTAGCACAGGGCCCTAGGCGGTGTATACTGGGCCTGGAGGTGAAAGCATGACCGTCAACGAGAGCACCACCGACCGGGTGATCCGCTTTGTCCTGGCCCTCATCCTCTTCTACTTCGCCTTCCAGTCGGCCTCTCCCTGGAACTGGATCCTGGGCATTGTGGCTGTGGTCCTCCTCTTCACCGCCATCACCGGCTTCTGCGCCCTGTACAAGGTGCTTGGCATCAGCACCAAGCGGTGAGCTTTCCCGTAGCCCCCGGGGACCTGGTGCGGGTGGAGTTCTTTAAGTTCCCGGGGGACCTGCTTCACTACTGGTGGGAGGCCCGGGTGGTGGAGGTGCGGGAGGAGGGGGTCCTCACCCTGCTCCCCCAGGGCGGGGTCTTCCACCACGAGGGCAAGGGCAGGCGGGTAGTCCTGGACCACGATGCCTACGTGGCCTTCTTCCCCGGGGCCTGGTACTCGGGAGGGCCCGACGTGCGGGAGGGCCGGGTCCTGGAGTACTACTGGAACGTCCAGACCCCAGCGGTCTGGACGGGGGCGGGCTTCCGCCAGTACGACCTGGAGCTGGACGTCCGCTGCCGGGCCGACCACACCTGCCAGGTCTTTGACCGGGAGGAGTTTCTGGCCAAGCGCCCCCTTTACCCAGAGGCCTGGGTGGCCCGGGCCGAGGAGGCGGTAGAGGCCATCTTCCGCCACATGCGCGAGGGGCGGTGGCCCGTCCTGCCCCCCGGGGAGCCCCTGCCCTGGATGGAGAGGCTTTAGGGGACGTAAAGGGGCGTGGGCGAAGGGGGAGCCTGGCAGGCCCCCGGTCCCCAGGCCTTCAGGGGCAGAAGGCGCCCGTTTTTTAGGTACCAGCGCCGCTCTAAGGCCACTTGGTAGAAGAGCCCCTTGAAGAAGCCGTGGAAGCTGTCCTCCCAGGTTTCCAGGTTCTGGGCCCTTAAGGGGTAGTTGTGCCAGGCGGGGCCCAGGTAGTAGAGCCAGGGGTCCCCGAGGGGGCGGGTGTCCTCTTGGGGCAGGCCCAGAAGGGCGTTGAAGTAGCCCCGCAGGCGGCTTGCCGTGAAGAGGAGGTTGAGGTAGGGGTCCAGGAGGGCCTTCCTGGCCTCGGCCTCGGTCTTGGGGAAGGGCCTGGCCGGGTCCCAGGCCCCAAAGCGCTTCAGGCGGGGCTCCTGCTTGAGGGCGTCCTCAAAGCTCATCTGGGCTAGCCCCAGGGTGCGGCTTAGGGGCGCCTGGCCCTGAAGCTCCGCCAGGCCCTGGGCCAGGCCGTCCGCCACCTCCCGCACCCCCCGGGAGAGGCCTAGGGCCTTGTCCCCCCCGTACTGCTCGTTGTCCACGATGGCGGCCAGCACCCCGTAGGGGATCCTCAAGGCCCCCGCCGCCGCCCGGATCTTTTGGGCGTGGGGGAGGACGTGGTGGGGGGCGGTGGGGAGGCCCCGGAGGTCCACCGCCTGGGCCCGCAAGGCCTGGCCTATGGCTAAGACCCAAAGCCGGGCGGCCTGAAGGGCCTCCTCCGGCTTGGAAAAGGCGGAACGCTTGCCCGAAAGCTGATTGTTGAGCTCCAGGCGCAGGAGGCGGTCGTAGGCCCGGGCGGCCTCGTCCCCCAGGAGGAGGCGGAGGCTCGCCTTGTTGGAGAGGTGCAGGGCCACCAGAGCCTCCCGCATGGCCCTGGGGTACGGCAGAAGCTCCCGGAGGCTGGGCGAGGCGGGCGGGAAGGGGGGGATGGGAAGGGCCAGGAAGAGGAGAAGGGCTAGAAGGAGGGCGGGCCAGGGGCCCGGCATGGGCTACTTGCCGGGTTCCTCCGCCGGAGGTACCTCCACGGTGGCCTCCACAGGGTAGCCGGCGTAGGTGCGGCGCCCGCCCGGGGTCCTCTCCAATACCTCCCGCCACTCGGCCAGGTTCAGGAAGCGGTCCGCCTGGTTGCGAAGCTCCAGGTCCGCTAGCTCGTGCACCCCCAGGAGGTGGACCTCCTTGCCCATGGCCCTAAGGGCCTGGAAGGCGTGGGCCAGCTCCCCGGAGCCCGAGGCCACCACGGCCCGGTCCCAGCGGGGGGCGGTGGTGAGGAGGTCCGTGGCCATCATGGCCTCAAACCGGGCCTCTCCCCGCACCAGGCGGCTTCGCACCGTGTAGCCCATAAAGACCAGGGCGTCTATGAAGCGCTGCTGGCGCTCGTCCTCGGGGTCGGTGATGGGGACGTAGTAAAAGGCGTTGTAGAGCTGCTCGGGGGTGGCGAACTGGGTGATGACCCGCCTGTGGTCCACGTTCCAGCCCAGGCGCTTGGCCGCCTGGTACATGTAGGAACCGTCAATGAAAAGGGCGATCCGCATGCTGGCCTAAGTTTAGCGGAAAAGGGGGCCCGTGGGGCCCCCTCCTTTGCCCCGGTCCTTAGGCTGGGGCCTTCTCCTCCCCCTTCTCCGAGGAGTGGCCGGGGTTCACCTTGAGGGCGGGGTTGGCGTAGGCGGCGGCGTGGTTGGCGGCGATGGCCGCCTCCCCGAAGCCCAAGACGATGAGGGGAAGCTTCCCGGGGTAGGTGACGATGTCCCCGCAGGCGTAGACCCCGGGGATGCTGGTGGCCATGGTGGTGTCCACCTTGATCTTGTTCTTCTCCAGCTCCAGGCCCCAGTTGGCCAGGGGGCCCAGCTTGGTGAGGTAGCCCGCCAGGATGAGGACGGCGTCCACCTCCAGCGTGAGCTCCTCCTGGGTCTGGTTGTGGAAGATGACCGCCCGCCTCACCCAGGTGTCCCCCTCGAGGCGGCGCACCTCGTAGGGCGTGAGGACCTTGAGGCGGCCCTCCTCGTGGGCCTTCATAAGCTCCTGGACGCTGGCCTCATGGGCCCGGAACTGGGGGCGGCGGTGGATGAGGGTGATGGCCCCGGCGGTGTCCAGGAGGTTCAGGGCCCAGTCCACGGCGCTGTCCCCGCCCCCCACGATCAGGACCCGCTTGCCCTGGAACTCCGCCTTGGCCCTCACGGCGTAGTAGACCCCCCTGCCCTCCAGCTCCCTCTCCCCCGGGGCTCCCAGGCGCCTGGGCTCAAAGGCCCCCACCCCGGCGGCGATGATGACCGCCTTGGCGGTGTAGGTGTTCCCCGCCGACGTGGTCACCTTAAAAAGGCCGTCCTCCCTGGACAGGGTCTCGGCCCGCTCCCCCAGGGTGTAGATGGGGTTAAAGGGGGCCACCTGCTCCACCAGGCCCCGGACCAGGTCCTTGGCGTAGACCTTGGGAAAGCCCGCCACGTCGTAGATGTACTTCTCCGGGTAGAGGGCCGATAGCTGCCCTCCCGGCTCCGGCAGGGGGTCTATGAAGCGGAAGGAAAGCCCCCGCATGCCCACGTAAAACCCCGCGAAAAGCCCCGCGGGCCCGGCGCCGATGATGATCACGTCCGTGTGCTCCATGGCCGCACCTCTTCCGGCATTCTAAGCCCTCGGACCTTTTGGGCGCGTCCCTATTTTGGGAAGGGACAAACCTCATTCTGAGCCCCCCGCCGTGGCAAGGGCCGCGGTGGGGCGCTTATACCCTTGTTTCCCCTTTCCCTCGCCCCACCATGCCTGGTAACTTCCCCAGGAACCTTTCGCCGGGGCCCCCATGCTGGCGCAAGCCAGCATGGGGTGGTATTAGTCCACCCTCAGGACCACCTTGCCGAAGACCCGCCTTTCTTCCAGGAGGCGGTGGCCCTCGCTGGCGGCCTCGAGGGGAAGCACCTGCCCCAGCACCGGCTTCAGCTTCCCCGCCTCCACCATGCGCAGGATGGGGAAGAGGCGGCTTTTGGAGGCCATGGTGGAGCCCAGGATGGCGAGCTGGCGGAAGAAGACGTGGGCGAAGGGCAGGGTCCCCTCGTACCCCGAGGAGGCCCCGGCGATGGCAATCCTGCCCCCGCTCGCCGTGGCCTTGATGACCCCCTCAAAGTAGAGGGCCCCGGTGTGGTCCACCACCTTGTCGGCCCCCTTGCCCCCGGTGAGGCGGCGCACCTCCTTGAACCAGTCGGGATGGGTGTAGTTGACCGCTTCGTCGGCCCCAAGCTCCAGGGCCTTCCTTAGCTTCTCCTCCGAGCCGGCGGTGGCGATGACCCGCCCGCCGAAAAGCTTGGCGATCTGGATGGCGGCCACGCTGACCCCGCTTCCCGCCGCCATGACCAGCACGTCGTCCCCAGGGCGCACCTGGAGCTTATCCACCACCATCTGCCAGGCGGTGAGGAAGGTGAGGGGGATGGCGGCCGCCTCCTCAAAGGAGAGGTTTTGTGGTTTTTTGAGGAGGTTCACCTCAGGCACCACCAAGTACTCGGCATAAGCCCCGTGGCGGTGCTCCCCCAGGATCCCGTAGTGGGGGCAGAGGTTGTCCTCGCCCGCCAGGCACCGCTCGCAGTGCCCGCAGGAAAGCCCCGGGTTCACCACCACCTCGTCGCCGGGGGCGAAGGCGGTGACCCCGGGCCCCACGGCCTCCACCACCCCGCTGGCGTCCGCCCCCAGGATGTGGGGCAGGGGAAGCCTGGGGCTCGCCACCCCCTTGCGCACCCAGATGTCCAGGTGGTTGAGGGCCGCCGCCCGGACCCGGATGCGCACCTCCTTGGGGCCCGGCTCCGGGGTGGGCATCTCCATGGGCTTCAAGACCTCTGGGCCGCCTCTCGCCTCCATCACCACCGCTCTCATACCACCTCCTTATGCCAGGGATTTTCCCATGGACCCTCCGGGGGGTCAAGGCCGGGCCCTAGTAGACTTGACCGCTATACCCCATAGAGCCCTAGGAAGCGCAGAGCAGAGAGGGCGTTGAAGGAGAACGCTTCCAAGGCCGCCTTTTTCTCCCTGACCCCCGGCGCCCTGCTTTACCCCAAGCCGCATACCGGTCCAGTCTGCTTGACGGCCCCCTGGCGGGGCGGGTATCCTTACCCTCGTAAGACCTTTGGGAGGAGGTTGGAATGAGAAAAGCTTTGGTGCTGATCGGCCTTTTGGCCCTGGCGGGCGCCGCCAGCGCCCAGACCTTCGTCTGGCCCCAGAAGTGGACGGTGGCCAAGCCCCAGGAGGCCAAGCGCGGGGGCACCCTGCGGGCGGCGGTGATCTCCGACTACCGCACCTTCAACCCCTTCATCACCGCCGAGGCCGGCAACGTGCCCAGCATCATCTCGGGAGGCGGGGGCCTGGTGACCCGGGACCCCACCACCGGCGACTGGATCCCCTACATGGCCGAGTCCTTCACCGTGAGCCCCAACAAGCTGGAGATCACCTTCAAGATCCGCCGGGGGATGAAGTGGTCCGATGGCCGTCCCATCACCGCCGACGACTGGATCACCACCTGGCGCATCCACACCGACAAGGCGGTGGGCTCCAACAGCTACGACTCTTTCTTCATTGACGGCAAGCCCATCGTCCTTAGGAAGATAGACGACTACACCATCCGCTTCATCTACCCCAAGACGGACGCCGAGGCCTTTAGCGTGGCCAGCTTTGCGCCCTGGCCCGCCCACGTCTTCGGCCCCGTCTACCAGAGGGAGGGGGCGGAGGGCATCAAGAAGATGTGGACCCTGAGCGAGAAGCCGGAGAACATCGTCTCCGGCGGCCCCTGGCTCATTGAGAGCTACCGCCCCGGGGAGCGCCTGGTCCTGAAGCGCAACCCCGCCTTCGGCGAGTGGAACAAGGACGAGGCGGGCAACCCCCTGCCCTACCTGGACCGCTACGAAATCCGGATTGTCCAGGACACCAACGCCCAGCTGGCCGAGTTCCTGGCGGGGAACATTGACATCTTCAACCCCGCCACCGTGGACCACATCTCCCAGGTCCGCCAGGCCATCCAGGAGGGCCGCCTGGACGCCACCATCAAGGTGAACGCCTCCCCCGTGGCCTCCAGCCAGTTCATGGTCTTCAACTGGAACAAGGCCTCGGACCCCTTCAAGCAGAGCCTCTTCCGCTCGGACAAGTTCCGCCGGGCCATGAGCCACGTGGTGAACCGCCAGGCGGTCATTGACATCGTCTACGGGGGCCTGGGCACCCCCATGTACACCAGCGTCTACCCCGTGCTCACCCAGTGGATCAATCCCAAGGTGCCCAAGTACGAGTACGACCTGAACCAGGCGGCCAAGCTCCTCGCTGAGCTCGGCTTCACCAGGAAGGACCGGGAGGGCTTCCTGGTGGACAGTAGGGGCCGCCGCCTGGAGTTCAACCTGGCCACCAACGCCGGCAACGTCCAGCGGGAGCAGATCGCCAAGCTCATCGTGGACGAGGCCAAGAAGGTGGGGGTCAAGGTCAACTTCCAGGCCATTGACTTCAACACCCTGGTGGGCCAGCTCCTCTCCTCCGGCCCCGACCGGCCCTTTGACGCCATCATCATCGGCCTCACGGGGGGCGGCTTGGACTGGCCCTTTGGCCCTAACGTGGTGCCCTGCAAGGGCAACCTCCACATGTGGAACAAGTCCGGCCAGTGCCTGGACCCCCGGGAGACCCAGCTGGACGCCCTCTACTCCCGCGGCCGCACCGAGCTGGACTTCCAGAAGCGGCGGGAGATTGCCTTCCGCATGCAGGAGATTGAGGCCCAGCTTCTTCCCGTCATCTACATCGCCGGGCCCAACTACCACCCCGCCTGGAACAACCGCCTGGGCGGCGAGCACCCCGATGCCATCATCTCCAGCATCTGGGGCCAGCGGGAGCTGGAGCTGACCTTCATCAAGAAGTGAGCTAGACAGGGTGCGCCCTGGGGCCCGGGCCCCGGGGCGCCTTACACCGCCATGACCACATACATCCTCCGCCGCATCCTCTACCTGATCCCCACCTTCTTCGGGGCCACCTTTTTGGCCTTCCTCATCATCCAGATGGCCCCGGGAGACTACCTGACCCAGCTGGAGCTGGACCCCAAGGTCACGCCGGAGACCATCGCCCGCCTCCGGTCCCAGTTCGGCCTGGACCGGCCCGTCTACGAGCAGTACCTCCTCTGGATGAATAACCTCCTCCACCTGAACCTGGGCTACTCCTTCGCCTACCAGGCCCCTGTGCTGGAGGTCATCTGGCCCCGGGTGGTGAACTCCATGGTGATCGTCATCCCCTCCACCATCCTCCTCTACCTGGTGGCCATCCCCATCGGCGTCTACGGGGCGGTGCGCCAGTACTCCCTGGGGGACCGGATCCTCTCCTTCCTGGCCTACGTGGGCCTTTCCGTCCCCAGCTTCTTTCTGGCCCTCATCGCCATCTACGTCCTGTTGCAGATCAAGTTCAAGACGGGAGTCCTCATCTTCCCGGTCTCGGGGATGACCTCTAGCGGCTTTGAGCAGCTTCCTCCCCTCAAGCAGTGGCTGGACATCGCCTGGCACGCGGTGGTGCCCATCCTGGTGGCCACGGCCAACGACATCGCCGGGCTTTCCCGCCTCATGCGGGGCCAGATGCTGGAGGTCTTGGGGCAGGACTACATCCGCACCGCCCGGGCCAAGGGCCTCGCCGAGCGGGTGGTCCTCTACAAGCACGCCTTCCGCAACGCCGTCATCCCCTTCGTGGCCACCCTGGGGGGCCTTCTTCCCAGCCTCATCTCCGGGGCGGGCTTCGTGGAGGTGGTCATGGCCTGGCCGGGCATCACCCCCTTCTTCCTGGACGCCATCGCCAACCAGGACCTCTACGTGATCGCCGGCTTTCTCACCGTGAGCCTGGTCCTCCTCATGATCGGCAACCTGATTTCCGACCTGCTTCTGGCCTGGGTGGACCCCAGGATCCGCTACGAGTAGGGGGTGGCCTGTGGAACGAGCCTCCACTTCCCAGTTGGCCGTCGCCCTGCGCCAGTTCCGCAAGCACCGCCTGGCGGTCTGGGGCGGGCGCATCCTCCTGGTCCTCTACCTGATGGCCGCCTTCGCCGGCTTCTTCAGCCCCTACGACCCCAACTACTACGAGCTCTACCCCCCCAAAGGCCACCACCCGCCCACCCGCATCCACTTCGTGGACCCGGAGACGGGAAGGCTTACTCGCCCCTTTGTCTACGCCACCAAGCGGAGTATTGACCCTGTCACCCTGCAGCCCCGCTACGAGGAGGACCCCAGCCAGGGGAAGTTTTACGTCCGCTTCTTCGTGCGCACCCCAGAGCAGCCCTACACCATCTTCCGGGTCTTCCGCTCCGACCTCCGCCTCTTCGGCGTGGACCCCCCGGGGCGCATCTTCCTCATGGGCACCGACAACTTCGGCCGGGACCTCTTCAGCCGGGTGGTCTACGGGGGCCAGGTCTCCCTCACCATCGGCATCCTTTCCGCCCTGGTCTCCTTCGCCCTGGGGCTTCTCCTTGGGGGCATCGCCGGGTACTTCTCGGGGAGGCCCTTCCGGCTCTCCCTGCCGCCTTCCGCCTGGCGGGGGGTGGGGCTCCTCCTGGGGCCCTTAAGCCTTCTCCTCTGGCTCGGGGTGGCCGCCGCGGCCCTCTTCCTCGCCCTCTCCTTCGTCCGCCTAAGCCCGCAGGATAAACTTTTTTCGTACACCACCCTGGTGGATGGGATGGTTCTCCTCCTGGGGGTGGGGGCGGCCCTCCTTATCGCTTTCCGCGTCTTTAGGGAGCCCATCCGCCTGGACCCCGACGACCTCATCATGCGCACCGTGGAGATCATCGCCGCCATCCCCTCCCTCTTCCTCCTCATCTCCTTGCGGGCGGTCTTCCCCACCAACATTGACCCCCTCCTCACCTTCTACCTGGTGGTGGGGCTTTTGGGCTTCATCGGCTGGGGAGGGCTCGCCCGGGTGGTGCGGGGCATCGTGCTCTCGGTCAGGGAGATGGACTACGTGCAGGCGGCCAGGGCCCTGGGGGCTTCCGACGGGCGCATCATCGCCCGCCACGTCCTGCCCGCCACCGCCAGCTACGTGATCGTGAGCCTTTCCCTCACCATCCCGGGGTTTATCCTGGGGGAGAGCGGGCTTTCCTTCCTGGGGCTTGGGGTCACGGAGCCCTATACCAGCTGGGGCCTTCTCCTGCAGGCGGCCCAGCAGGGGGGGTTCGCCTCCTTCACCGACCGCCCCTGGGTCTTGTGGCCTGGGTTTTTCATCTTCCTCTCCGTGCTCTCCTGGAACTTTCTCGGCGATGGCCTCAGGGATGCCCTGGACCCCAGGCGAAGGCAGTAGGCCCTTCTCTTTTGACCGGGTATGGCGTATAACGGATGAGGTGTTTTCGGGGCGGTACCCGAAGGAGTGAGCATGGACGAGAAGCGGCTGTTGGAGGTGAGAGACCTCAAGGTCCACTTCTTCACCGACGACGGGGTGGTGAAGGCGGTGGACGGGGTGTCCTTCCACGTGGACAAAGGGGAGACCCTGGCGGTGGTGGGGGAGTCGGGCTCTGGGAAGAGCGTGACCTCCCTGGCCATCATGCGGCTCATCCCCACGCCCCCCGGGCGGATCGTGGGTGGGGAGGTCCTTTTCCGGGGCAAGGACGGCCAGGTGAAGGACCTGACCAAGCTCCCGGAGGCGGAGATGCGCCGGATCCGGGGCAACGACATCGCCATGATCTTCCAGGAGCCCATGACCTCTCTGAACCCGGTGTACACGGTGGGGGACCAGATCGCCGAGGCCATCATGCTCCACCAGGGGAAGAACCGGAAGGAGGCCATGGAGCTGGCGGCCCACATGCTGGAGCTGGTGGGGATTCCCGAGCCCAGGAAGCGCCTGGCCAACTACCCCCACCAGATGTCCGGGGGGATGCGGCAGCGGGTGATGATCGCCATGGCCCTTTCCTGCAACCCCTCCCTGCTCATCGCCGACGAGCCCACCACGGCCTTGGACGTGACCATCCAGGCCCAGATCCTGGAGCTGATGAAGAAGCTCCAGGAGGAGATCGGCATGAGCATCCTCTTCATCACCCACAACCTGGGGGTGGTGGCGGAAATGGCGGACCGGGTGGTGGTGATGTACGCGGGGCGGGCGGTGGAGCAGGCGGACGTGGTGCCCCTCTTCAAGGAGCCGCTGCACCCTTACACCCGGGGGCTTTTGCACTCCGTGCCCAGGCTGGACCTGGCGGCGGAGCACCAGGAGCGTTTGGAGGCCATCCCCGGCAACGTGCCCAACCCCCTCTACCTGCCTCCCGGGTGCGCCTTCCACCCCCGGTGCAAGCACTACGTGGAAGGCCTCTGCGACCGGGAGGTGCCGCCTTTGGAGGACACCGGGGACGGGCGCCAGGTCCGGTGCGTGCGCTGGCGGGAGATCCGGGAGGTTAGGGCATGAAGGGCGACGGCGTTCTCCTGGAGGTCCGGGACCTGAAGAAACACTTCCCCATCCGGGGCGGGGTCCTCTCCCGGGTGGTGGCCAGCGTCAAGGCGGTGGACGGGGTCTCCTTCGCCATAAAAAAGGGGGAGGTCCTGGGGCTGGTGGGGGAGTCGGGGAGCGGCAAGACCACGGTGGGCCGCACCCTTCTGCGCCTCATTGAGCCCACTGGGGGCCGCATCCTCTTTGACGGCCAGGACATCACCGAGCTGCCCAGGAACCAGCTCCGCCCCTACCGGCGCCGGATGCAGATCATCTTCCAGGACCCCTTCAGCTCCCTGAACCCCCGGATGACCGTGGGGGACATCATCGCCGAGCCCCTCATCATCCACGGCATCGGCAAGACGCCGCAGGAGCGCACGGAGAGGGTGGCGGAGCTCCTCAAGCTGGTGGGGCTTTCCCCCGACCACATGCGCCGCTACCCCCACGAGTTCTCGGGGGGACAGCGCCAGCGCATCGGCATCGCCCGGGCCCTGGCGGTGGCCCCGGACTTCATCGTGGCCGACGAGCCCGTTTCCGCCCTGGACGTCTCCATCCAGGCCCAGGTGGTGAACCTTCTGCAGGACCTGAAGGAGGAGCTGGGTCTCACCATGCTCTTCATCGCCCACGACCTGGCGGTGGTGGAGTACATCTCCGACCGGGTGGCGGTGATGTACCTGGGGAAGGTGATGGAGATCGCCTCCTCCCGGGAGCTTTACCGGAACCCCAAGCACCCCTACACCGAGGCCCTGCTCTCCGCCGTGCCCATCCCCGACCCCACGGTGAAGCGGGAGCGCATCGTCCTCCAGGGGGACATCCCTTCCCCCATCAACCCGCCTTCGGGGTGCGTCTTCCGCACCCGCTGCCGCTACGCCCTGCCCGAGTGCGCCCAAGTGGTGCCTGAGCTCAAGGAGGTGGCCCCCGGCCACTACAAGGCCTGCATCCGGGACGACATCCTCTAGGGGTTCAAGACCTCCAGCCCAAGGGGCTTTGGCCTTCCCCTTGGGCGTATACTGCTTTCATGCTGGTCAAGGACGTGATGAAAAGCCCGGTCCTCAGCGTGGGGCCGGAGACGACCCTCGAGGAGGCCTATAAGCTCCTCCTGGAAAAGGGCATCCGCCACCTTCCCGTGCTCAAGGACGGAAAGCTTTTGGGCATCGTCACCGACCGGGACATCCGCCTGGCCACCAGCCACCTGAACCCCAAGGGCCCATGCCCCGGGTGTACCCAGGTGGGGGAGCTCGCCCGCCTCACGGGCTTTCTGGCGGGGCGGGGGGTCAACATCCACTCCCTCCTCTCCTATCCCGAGGAGGGGGAGTATGTGCGGGCCGTGGTGCGGGTCAACACCCTGGAGACCCACCTCCTGGCCCAGGGCCTTCGGGAAGCGGGCTTTGAGGTCCTCTGGCCCCCCAAGAAGCCATGGTGATCTACCGGGACGAGTACCGCCTCTACAACTTCGGCCCCCAGCACCCCTTCAGCCCGGTGCGCCTGGAGATGCTGGTCTCCCTCCTCCAGGCCCTAGGGGTGTGGCGGGAGCCCCTATCTCCCCCTGAGGCCACCCGGGAGGAGGTCCTCTCCGTCCACTCGGAAAGGCTGGTGAAGCGGGTGGAGGCGGCGAGCCGCGGCGAAAGGGTGCCCGATCTAGAGCACTACGGCCTGGGCACGGGGGACACCCCGGTCTTCCCGGGCATGGACCGGGCGGCCCGGGTCCTGGTGGGGGGGACCCTCGAGGGGGCCAGGCGGATCCTCTTGGGGGAAAGGCGGGTCTTGCAGCTGGGAGGCGGCCTCCACCACGCCCAGTACGACCGGGCCTCGGGGTTTTGCGTTTACAACGACCTTTCCGTGGCCATCCGCCACCTCACCCGAGCCGGGCTTAAGGTGGCCTACCTGGACATAGACGTCCACCACGGGGACGGGGTCCAGTGGATCCACTACGAGGAGAAGGAGGTCCTCACCCTAAGCCTCCACGAGTCGGGCCGCTACCTCTTCCCCGGGACCGGCCACGTCCACGAGATGGGCCGGGGGGAGGGGACGGGGCGGAAGCTCAACCTGCCCCTGGAGCCCTTCACCGAGGACGAGAGCTACCTGGAGGTCTTTGAGGCCCTTGTGCCTTGGGCCCTAAAGGCCTTCCGCCCCGACGTCCTGGTGGTGCAGGCGGGGGCCGACGCCCACTTCCTGGACCCCCTGGCCGACCTCCTCCTCACCACCCGGGCTTACGAGCGCCTCTTCCGCCTGATCCTGGAATACGCCGAGGCCTTCACCGGGGGCCGGGTTCTCTTCACCCTGGGGGGCGGGTACAGCCTGGACGCGGCGGTGAGGGTCTGGGCCATTCTTTACCACGTCTTCCACGGCCTTCCCCTGCCCGAAAGGCTTCCCGAGAGCTGGCTTAAGGCCTGGGAGGGCCGTTTGGGCGGGGCGCTCACCCCCACCCTCCACGACCCCGAAGGGGGCTACCCCGAGATCCCCAGGAAGCCGGAGATAGAGAAGCGGAACCGCCTCACCCTGGAGAGACTCACGGAGCTGGTCTCCCCCTACCTGCTACACTAGCGGGGTGAGGGTCATTCTGCGCCTGCCGGAGCGCAAAGAGGTGGAGGTGCGGGGGGATAGGCCCCTCAAGGAGGTCCTGGAGGAGCTGGGCCTCAACCCCGAGACCGTGGTGGCCGTGCGGGGAGAAGAGCTCCTCACCCCGGACGAAAGGGTGGGGGAGGGGGAGACCATAGAGGTCCTCTCCGCCATCTCGGGAGGGTAGATGGTCTGTAAGGTCTGCCGCGGTAAGGCCCAGGTGGAGGTGAAGAGCAGGGGCTTCGCCCTCTGCAAGGCGCACTACCTGGAGTGGTTCGTCAAGGAGACGGAGAGGGCCATCCGCCGCCACCGGATGCTTCACCCTGGGGAGCGGGTCCTGGTGGCCGTCTCCGGCGGAAAGGACTCCTTGGCCCTTTGGGACGTCCTCCACCGCCTGGGCTACGAGGCCGTGGGCCTGCACCTGGAGCTGGGCATCGGGGCGTACTCCAGGAGGAGCCTCGAGGTCACCCAGGCCTTCGCCAAGGAGCGGGGCCTTCCCCTTCTGGTGGTGGACCTGAAGGAGGCCTACGGCTTCGGCGTGCCGGAGCTGGCCGAGCTTTCCGGGCGGGTGGCCTGCTCCGCCTGCGGGCTTTCCAAGCGCTACATCATCAACCAGGTGGCGGTGGAGGAGGGCTTTAGGGTGGTGGCTACGGGCCACAACCTGGACGATGAGGCCGCGGTCCTCTTCGGCAACCTCCTGAACCCCCAGGAGGACGCCCTCGTCCGCCAGGGGCCAGTCTTGCCGGAGAAGCCGGGCCTCGCCGCCCGGGTCAAGCCCTTTTACCGCTTTAGCGAAAGGGAGGTCCTCTCCTACACCCTGCTTCGGGGCATCCGCTACCTCCACGAGGAGTGCCCCAACGCCAAGGGGGCCAAGAGCCTCCTCTACAAGGAGGCCCTGAACCGGGTGGAGAAGGAGATGCCCGGGGCCAAGCTCCGCTTCCTGGAGGGATTTTTGGAGAAGATCCAGCCCCGCCTGAAGGCCGAGGAGGAGGTGGCCCTGAGGGAGTGCGAACGGTGCGGCTACCCCACCACGGGGGCGGTCTGCTCCTTCTGCCGCATGTGGGAGAGCGTCTACCGGCGGGCCAAGAGGCGCCACCTCCTGCCCGAGGAGGCCCAGTTCCAGCCCAGGGTGGAGCCCGTCCGTGTCGGTTAGGCCGGGGATCTACCGCCACCACAAGGGAGGGCTTTACCGGGTGCTCTTCCCGGCCCGCCGCTCGGAAACGGAGGAGGCCATGGTGGTCTGCTAAGTACCCCACCGCGGCTTTTGCCGCGGTGGGGGCCCCAGAAAAGCTCTTCCAAAGCCCTGATTTGGGCACTCCATGTTGCGAAACCAAAGCGCGAGCACTTAGGCCCTTTACGGGGGGAGGGGGTACTGGGTGCGCCCTTTGGGCCACTTCCTGGAGAAGGTGCGGGTGGAGGGCCGGGAGGTTCCCCGGTTTGGGTTGGTGGAAGAGGCCGGAGAAGGGTAATACCACCCCGTGCTGGCTTGCGCCCCGGCAAAAGGTTTCTGGGGAAGTTACCAGGCATGGTGGGCCGGAAAAAGGGTATAAAAGCAGGGGCTAGGGGTGTGGAAGCCTTTCCAGATGGCCGGCCCCTGGGGTAGACTCGGGCCATGTGGTGGAAAGAGGCGGTCATCTACCAGATCTACCCCCGGAGCTTCCAGGACACCAACGGGGACGGCATCGGGGACCTCCCCGGCGTGCGGCGGCGGCTTCCCTACCTGAAGAACCTGGGCGTGGACGCCATCTGGCTTTCCCCCTTCTATAAAAGCCCCATGAAGGACTTCGGCTACGACGTGGCCGACTACACGGAGGTGGACCCCATCTTCGGCACCCTCGAGGACTTCAAGGCCCTCCTGGCCGAGGCCCACGCCCTGGGCCTTAGGGTCCTCATAGACCTGGTCCCCAACCACACCTCAGACCAGCACCCTTGGTTTTTGGAGTCCCGCTCCTCCCGGGATAACCCCAAGCGGAACTGGTACGTCTGGGCGGACCCGGGGCCCGATGGCGGTCCCCCCAACAACTGGCAGAGCTTCTTCGGCGGCCCGGCCTGGACCCTGGACGAGGGGACCGGCCAGTACTACCTCCACCAGTTCCTCCCCGAGCAGCCCGACCTCAACTGGCGCAACCCCGAGGTGCGGGAGGCCATCTACGAGGTGATGCGCTTCTGGCTCCGGCTGGGGGTGGACGGCTTCCGGGTAGATGTCCTTTGGCTTCTCGCCGAGGACCTCCTCCTCCGGGACGAGCCCGGCAACCCCGACTGGCGGCCCGGGATGTGGGACCGGGGGCGGCACCTGCACCTCTTCACCGAGGACCAGCCGGAGACCTACGCCTACGTGCGGGAGATGCGCTACGTCCTGGACGAGTTTTCCGAGCCCGGGCGGGAGCGGGTCATGGTGGGGGAGATCTACCTGCCCTTCCCCCAGCTGGTGCGCTACTACCAGGCGGGGTGCCACCTGCCCTTCAACTTCCACCTCATCTTCCGCGGGCTTCCCGACTGGCGGCCCGAGAACCTGGCCCGGATCGTGGAGGAGTACGAGAGCCTCCTCACCCCCTGGGACTGGCCCAACTGGGTCCTCGGCAACCACGACCAGCCCAGGCTGGCCTCCCGCCTGGGGGAGGCCCAGGCCCGGGTGGCGGCCACCCTCCTCTTCACCCTCCGGGGCACCCCCACCTGGTACTACGGGGACGAGATCGGCATGGTGAACGGGGAGATCCCCTGGGAAAGGGTCCAGGACCCGGCCGCCCTAAGGCAGAAGGGCCGCCTGGGCGAGCACGGCCTGCCCCCGGGCCGCGACCCCGAGCGCACCCCCATGCAGTGGGACGCCTCCCCCTACGCGGGGTTCTCCTCGGTGGAGCCCTGGCTTCCCGTGAACCCCGACTACCCCGAGCGGAACGTGGCCCTCCAGGAGAAGGACCCCCGGTCCATGCTGAGCCTGGTGCGGCGCCTCATCGCCCTGAGGAAGGACCCCGGGCTCCTTTACGGGGCCTACCGCACCTACCAGGCCCGGGGCGGGGTCTACGCCTACCTCCGGGGCGAGGGCTGGCTGGTGGCCCTGAACCTGACGGACAAGGAGAAGGCCCTGGACCTGCCCAAGGGCGGACGGGTGGTCCTCTCCACCCACCTGGACCGGGAGGAGGGGGTGGGGGAGAGGCTTCACCTGAGGCCCGATGAGGGCGTGGTGGTGCGGCTAGACTAGGGGGCGTGGACCCCTTCGCCCCCATCGCCGAGGCCTACGAGGCCTGGTACGAGACCCCCTTGGGGGCCTTCGTCATCGCCGAGGAGGAAAGGGCCCTTCTCCGCCTTCTCCCCCCGGGAGAAAGCCTCCTGGAGGTGGGGGCGGGCACGGGGTACTGGCTCAGGCGCCTCCCCTACCCGAGGAAGGTGGGCCTCGAGCCCTCGGAGGCCATGCGCCGCCTGGGCCAGGCCCGGGCCCCGGAGGCGGTCTGGGTGGCGGGCCGGGGGGAGGATCTGCCCTTTGGCGAAGGGAGCTTTGACCTGGTCCTCCTCTTCACCACGTTGGAGTTCGTGGAGGACGTGGAGAAGACCCTTTCCGAGGCCCGGCGGGTCCTGAGACCAGGAGGGGCCCTCGTTGTGGGCATCCTCGAGGCCCTTTCCCCCTGGGCCGCCCTCTACCGGAGGCTTGGGGAGAAAGGGGTCCTCCCCTGGACCCGGGCCCGCTTCCTCTCCCGGGAGGACCTCCTTGCCCTCCTGGGGCCCCCGGAGGCGGAGGCGGGGGCGGTCCACCTGGCCCCGGAGGCCCCTCCGCCCTTCCTCGAGGCCGAGGCCGCGGGGAGGCGGGCCGGGAACCGGCCCGCCCTATACTTGGGAAGATGGCGGTGAAGGCCCTCTTCGCCCTCTACCCCCTCCTCCAGGGGGACTACAAGGCGGTGGAGAAGGCCCTCCTGGCCCTAGAGGGAAGCGGGCTGGACTACCGGGTCTTTCCCACCCACTCGGAGCTTTCCGGGGAGGAAGAAGGGGTCTTCCAGGCCCTCAAGGCGGCCTTCCTGGCGGCGGCGGAGGAGGGGGGACTGGTCATGTGGGCCCTCCTCACCAACGCCTGCGAGGCGGGGGACCCCTTCCGCAAACCCGATCGCCTCCTGCGCTTTCCCCCTTCCGAGATCGCCCAAAAGGCCCTGGAGGGCCTGGAGGCCCGAAGCGCCCTGGACATCGGCACCGGGACCGGGGTCTTCGCCGAGGCCTTCGCCCGGTTGGGCCTCTTCACCGTGGGGGTGGACCCCCGGGCGGACCGCCTGGAGGTGGCCCGGAACCGGGTGAAGGGGGCCCGCTTCGTGGAGGCCAGGGCGGAAAGCCTTCCCTTTCCCGACGGGAGCTTTGACCTGGCCTTCTTCGGCCTCTCCCTCCACCACCTGGAGGCGCCCCTGGCCCTCAAGGAGGCGGCCCGGGTGGCCCGGCGGGTGGCCGTCTTGGAGTGGCCCTATCGGGAGGAGGCGGTGGGGCCGCCCCTCGCCAGGAGGTTTTCCCCGGAAAGCCTTAAGGCCCTCTTCCTGGAGGCCCTGGGGAGCCCGCCCCGCCTCCTCTTGGAGGAGGGCTACGTCCTCGCCCTCTGGGATAAAACCTAGGCCCCCCGGAGGGGGCCTTCTGGTGCCGGGGGCGGGACTCGAACCCGCACGCCCTTGCGGGCAGCAGATTTTGAGTCTGCCGCGTCTACCGATTCCGCCACCCCGGCAGACGCACCCTAAGGATAAGCCCCAGGAGGAGCAAGGTCAACGCCACCCCCACGGCCCAGTCCCCCAGGCGCACATAGGGGGTCTCGCCGGAGAGGAGGGCGTAGGGGGCCAGGAGGAAGCCCTCCCGGTGCGGGGGGATGGCGGCCACCACCCTCCCGTAAGGGTCTACGCTGGCGGTGATCCCGTCGTTCCCGGCCCTAAGAAGCCAGCGCCCCGTCTCCACCGCCCGGAGGCGGCCTAGGGCGAAGTGCTGCCTTCCCCCGTAGGAGGGGCCGTACCAGGCGTCGTTGGTAAGGAGGACCAGGACCTCCGCCCCGGACCTGGCGAGGCCCCGGGCCACGCCCGGAAAGACGGACTCGTAGCAGATCATGACCCCGTAGGGCCCCAAAGGCCTCAGGTCCTTCCCCGGGGTGCGGTCCAGGACCTCCCCCAGGCCCATGGCCCGGAAGAAGAAGGCGTAGACCCCGCCCAGGGCCTCCCGGAAGGGGAAGCGCTCCCCAAAGGGCACCAGCCGGGTCTTGTCGTAGTGGGCCAGGATCCGGCCCTCCTGGTAAAGGACCGCCCGGTTGGGGCCGAAGAGGTTGAGCCCGGTGAGCAGGGGGCGGCCCTCTAGGACCCCGTCCACCCCCTCGGGGATGCGCCAGACGGCGGTCTCCGGCCAGACCACCAGTTGGGCCTCGGGGTGGGCCTTCAGCCCCTCTTCCGTGAGGCGCAGGTAGACCGCCTCGTCCAGCTCCCCTTGGAACTTGCGCAGGGGGTTGATGTTGCCCTGGACCAGGAGGGCCATCCCCTCGGGCCTGGCCTCGGGCAGGGGAAGGAGCCAGAGGAGGGCCCAGGGGAGGAGGAGGGACCACCGCCCTGCCGAAAAGCCCCAGGCGAAGAGGAGGACCAGGAGGGAGAGGAGGTAGACCCCGCCCCAGGCGGCCAGGAGCCGGCCGGGGGCCTCGAGGAGGGCGTAGCCCAAAAGGCCCCAGGGGAAGGCCAGGTCCCCCTGTTCCGAAAGCCACTCCAGGAGGACCCAGCCTCCCACCCGGGAGAGGGGCGTGGGGGTGAGGGCGAAGAGGAGGCCGAAACTGAGGGCCTTGACGAGGACCAGGGGCAAAAAGGGCACGGCGCCCCAGGGGCCGAAGTTCTGGGCGAAGCTCTGGGGAAGCCAGAGGAGGTGAAGGCTAAAGAAGCCAAGGCCCATCAGGAAGCCTTCCCGGAAGCCCCCCCTCAGGAGGAAGGCCAGGACCAGGGGGGCCAGGGGCCCAAAGGGGAAGGGAGGGAGGGTGAGGGCCAGCAAGAGGCCCAGAAGGAGGGGCCGCACCCTTCCACCATACGGGCTTGGCCCCAAGTTTTCACGCCCTTTTGGCGGGGGCGTGGGAGAATGGGGGCGTGCGGCTTGGGGTCATCTCCGACATCCACGCCAACCTCCCGGCCCTGGAGGCCGTTTTGGAGGCCCTCCGGGAGGAAGGGGTGGACGAGGTCCTGGTCCTGGGGGACCTGGTGGGGTACGGCCCCCACCCCAAGCAGGTGATCCACAAGATCTGGAAGGAGGGGCTTCCCGCCATCGCCGGGGCCTGGGACCTGAGGGTGGCCTACCCCCTGCCCGACACCCTGCCTGAGGGGGTGGGGAAGGAGACGTTGGCGTGGACCCGAAGCCAGCTTTCCGAGCGGGAGCTCGCCTACCTCCGCTCCCTGCGCCTTTCCCACCGCAAGGCCTACGGGGAAAGGCGGCTTGTGGGTTTTCACGGCAGGCCCGGGAAGCCCGAGGAGCACCTGGACCTCCTGGGCCCCGCCAAGGACTTTTTGGAGCTTCTTTCCCGCTACCGGGCCGACCTCCTCCTTCTGGGGGGGCGGCATCTGCCCCTGGCCCGCAGGGTGGGGGCGGGGCTCGTGGCCGACCCGGGGAGCGTGGGCCTAAGCCTCTCCGGGGAGCCCGGGGCCGACGCCCTCATCCTGGACACCGACACCCTCGAGGCCCGCTTCCTCAAGGTCCCCTACGACCTGGGCCCCGTCCTCTTTGACCTGAAGGCCTGGGGCCTCCCCACCGTTTTGGAGAAGGTGTACCGCACCGGCCGCTTCCCCAAGGAGGGCTAGGGCCTCGGCCCGGACCAGGGGGTCGGGGTCCTTCAGGAAGCCCTCCAGGGGCTTCCCCGCCCGGTGGAGGGCGTGGAGGGCGGTGCGCCGCACCAGGGGGTTTGGGTCGCGGGCCGCCTCCGCCATCAGGGCCTCCCCCAGGCCCAGGTTGCTGAGGACGATGAGGGCGTTCCGGGCCATCCGGACCCGGCCCGGGCGGGCGAAAGCCGTCCCCGCGTACTTTTTGGCGAAGGCCCGCCCCGAGAGGCGGAAGAAGTCCAGGAGGTCCGGGTGGGCCAGGTGGGGCTCGGGCCTGAGGGCGGGAAAGACCCCGCCGAAGCGGCCCCAGGGGCAGGTGTCCTGGCAGAGGTCGCACCCCAGAAGCCAGTCCCCCATCCTGGGCCAGAGGCCTGGGGGGATGAAGCCCCTTTCCTCAACGGTGAGGTAGCTGATGCAGATGCGGGCGTCCAGGGTGCCGTCTCCCAAGAGGGCCCCGGTGGGGCAGGCCTGGAGGCAGCGGACGCAGCGGCCGCAACGGGAGGGGTGGCGGGGAGGCGCCTCCACCTCCAGGGGGGTGAGGAGCACCCCGATGAAGGCGTGCACCCCGAAGGCCTGGGAGAGGAACATGCCGCTTTTCCCCACCCAGCCCGCCCCGGAGAGGACGGCCAGGGCCCGCTCGGGAAGGGGGCCGTGGTCCACGTAGCCTCGGGCCTCGAGGCCCAGGCTCCGGGCCAGGGCCGCAAGCGCCCCCAGGGCCTCCCCCAGGACCAGGTGGTAGTCCCGGCTCCAGGCGTAGCGGGCTACCCGCCCCACCCTCAGGCCGCCGGGGGGCCTTCCCGGGTCCTCATAGGCGTAGGGGGCGAAGAGGAGGAGGGCGCTTTTGGCCCAGGGAAAGCGCTTCTCTGGCCAGAAGCGCTCCTCAGGCCTCCGGAGGTAGGCCATCCCCCCGTGCCTCCCCGCCTCCAGCCAGGCCCGAAACCGCCTTTCGGCCTCCTCCAGGGGCTTCAGGGGAGCCCAGGCGGGGATGAGGCCCATGGCCCGGGCGGCCTCCTCCAGAAGGTCCTTCACCTCCCCCAGTTTAAGTACCCCACCGCGGCAAAAGCCCTGGTGGGGGCCCCAGAAAAGCCCTTCCACAACTCCGGCTTGGGCACCCTATGTGGCAAAGCCAACGTGCGGGCACCCAGGCCTGGGCCCCCTTGGGGCTCCCCTGTGGCAAGGGCCACGGCGGGGTACTTATAATCCCTCTCCATGGAGCCCCTGAAGATAGCCCTCCTGGGGGGCGGCACCGTGGGCAGCGCCTTTTACAGCCTGGTCCTGGAGCGGCGGGAGGACCTGGCCGCTATGGGCTTTGTTCCCAGCTTTCTGGGGGTTTTGGTGCGGGACAAGGCCAAGCCCAGGCCCATCCCCGAGGCGCTCCTTCGGACCGAGCCCTTTGACCTCCTGGAGGCCGATGTGGTGGTAGAGGCCATGGGGGGGGTGGAGGCGCCCCTAGGGCTGGTCCTCCCGGCCCTCGAGGCCGGCATCCCCCTCATCACCGCCAACAAGGCCCTCCTGGCCGAGGCCTGGGCGAGGCTCAAGCCCTTCGCCGAAGAGGGCCTCATCTACCACGAGGCCAGCGTCATGGCGGGCACCCCGGCCCTCTCCTTTCTGGAAACCCTTAGGGGAAGCCAGCTCTTGGAGCTCCACGGCATCCTGAACGGCACCACCTTGTACATCCTCCAGGAGATGGAGCGGGGGAGGACCTATGAGGAGGCCCTAAGGGAGGCCCAGCGCCTGGGCTACGCCGAGGCCGACCCCAGCCTGGACGTGAAGGGCATAGACGCCGCCCACAAGCTCACCCTCCTGGCCCGCCTCCTCCTGGACCCGGACTTCCCCTTGAGCCAGGTGGAGGCCAGGGGGATTGAGGGCCTCACCCTCGAGGCCCTGAGGGCGGCCGAGGCCCGGGGAGAGAAGGTGCGCCTGGTGGCGAGCCTCTACGGGGAGGGTGGGCGCTGGCGGGCCCGGGTGGCCCCCGTGGCCCTCCCCCAGGACCACCCCCTGGCCCGGGCCCGGGGGAACGCCCTCCTGGCGCGCACGGCGCCCTTGGGGGAGGTCTTGGTCATTGGCCCGGGGGCGGGGGGCGGGGCCACGGCCAGCGGCCTTTTGGCCGACCTCCTCCGCTTCCTCTCCGGGGCTCCCGGGCACCTGCCCGCTTCCCGCAAGAAGGCCCCGCCCTCGGAGGGGGCTCCCTTTCCCGAGGTAGAATGAGGCCATGCCCCTCCTGGAGCTCCTAAGCTCCGTCAGCGATGAGGACCTCCTGGCCCTTTCGCGGCGGAACCCTGGGCTCAAGTTGGAAAGGACGGCGGAAGGGAGGCTTCGCGTGTCCCCCACAGGCGGTGAAAGCGGTCGGGTGAGCGCCGAGGTCCTGGGCCAGCTTTACCGCTGGAACGAGGAGAAAGGCCTGGGTGTGGTCTTTGACGCGGCCACCGGTTTTCGCCTGCCCGACGGGGCGGTCTTTTCCCCGGACGCCGCTTTCGTAAGAAAGGAGCGCTGGCTCGCCCTCAGCCAGGAGGAGCGGGAAGGCTTTCCACCCCTGGCCCCCGATGTGGTCTTTGAGGTGCGCTCAAGGAGCGATGACCCGGCGGAGCTTCGGGAGAAGGCCGGGCTCTACCTGAAGAACGGAACGGCCCTGGTGGTCCTGGTTGACCCATACGGAAGGTGGGTGGAGGCGCACCGCCTTTCGGGCGTGGAGCGCTTTGAGGAACCCTCAGAGGTGCCCTTGGACCCCGAGCTTCCAGGCTTCCTCTTGCGAGCTTCCCGGCTCTTCGTCACCCCTTGACCCTTAGGTCCTTATCCCCGAGCATATCCCCATGCGCCTGCCCCTGATTGAGCGCTACCGCGCCTTTCTGCCGGTCTCCCTGAACACCCCGGTGGTCTCCCTTCTGGAGGGCTCCACCCCCCTCATCCCCCTGAAGGGCCCCGAGGAGGCCAAAAGGCGCGGGGTTCAGATCTACGCCAAGTACGAGGGCCTGAACCCCACGGGGAGCTTCAAGGACCGGGGGATGACCCTGGCGGTGTCCAAGGCGCTGGAGGGCGGGGCCAAGGCCGTGGCCTGCGCCAGCACGGGGAACACCGCCGCCTCCGCCGCCGCCTACGCCGCCCGGGCGGGCATGACGGCCATCGTGATCCTCCCCGCCGGGTACGTGGCCCTGGGCAAGGTGGCCCAGAGCCTCATGCACGGGGCCAGGATCGTCCAGGTGGAGGGGAACTTTGACGACGCTTTGCGCCTGACGCGAGAGCTCACGGAGCGCTTCCCCGTGGCCCTGGTGAACTCGGTGAACCCCCACCGCCTCGAGGGCCAGAAGACCCTGGCCTTTGAGGTGGTGGACGAGCTGGGGGACGCGCCCCACTACCACGCCCTTCCCGTGGGCAACGCCGGCAACATCACCGCCCACTGGATGGGCTACAAGGCCTATTTCGCCGCCGGGCGGGCCTCGAGGCTCCCCAGGATGCTGGGCTTCCAGGCGGCGGGGGCCGCGCCCCTCGTCCTGGGGCGCCCCGTGGAGAAGCCCGAGACCATCGCCACCGCTATCCGCATCGGCAACCCGGCCAGCTGGGAGGGGGCCATCCGGGCCAAGGAGGAGTCGGGGGGGCTCATTGAGGCCGTCACCGACGAGGAGATTCTGGAGGCCTACCGCTATCTGGCCCGGGAGGAGGGGATCTTCGTGGAGCCCGCCAGCGCCGCCAGCCTGGCGGGGGTGTGGCGGCTTCTTCGGGAGGGCCGCCTGGAGGAGGGGACGACGGTGGTCCTCACCCTCACCGGCCACGGCCTCAAGGACCCCGCCACCGCCGAGAAGGTGGCCCAGCTTCCCCCTCCGGTGCCCGCCACCCTCGAGGCGGTGGCCCGGGCCTCGGGCCTTCTGTGACACCACCCCATGCTGGCTTGGGCCAGCATGGAGGCCCCGGCAAGGGGAAGCTACCGGGTATGGTGGGCCAAAGGGAGCAGGAACCATGGTAAGCTTGGGCCATGTCCGAGGCCAAGGACGCCAAAAAGCGCAAGGAGCCCTTCCCCGGGGCCTACTACCTGGCGGGGGCCATCACCATAGGCCTCATGCTCCTCTTCCTGTTCCTGGGGGCCAGCCTGCCCCCGGGGGTGGCGGGGTTTTTGGTGGCCTTCGTCCTGGGGCTCACGGTTAACCCCAAGTACGTGCCCTTTTTCCTCTTCGCGGCCATCTTCTCGGCCCTCATGGGCTTTCTGGGCCGGGAGCCCCAGGTGGCCTGGGGCGGGGTGGGCCTCCTCCTCTCCCAGCTGGTGGTGGCCCGTTTCGTGAAGGCGTGATGGAACCCAACCGCCTCTCCCAGGCCCTCTCCCTCCTGGGCATCGCCCTTTACGCCTACTTCCTCTGGTTCCGCCCCTCCCAGGAGGGCATCGCCCTGGGCCTGGGCCTGGCCCTGGGGGGCGCCGCCTTCGGCTACGGGGAAAAGCCCTTCCCCGTGCCCTTTTTCCTGGGGCTTTTCGCCCTTTTGGGGCTCCTCCAGGTCTTTTACGGCCATCCCCTCTTCTTCCTCCTGGGGGGCCTGGTGGGGATGGGGGCCCCCTACCTGGCCTACCGCCTGCGGAAGCCCGCCAAATAGAGGAGAGCCCCCAGGACCATCCCCTCGCCCAGGGCGGGGAGGTAGAGGGCGAACTCCCGCACGTCCAGGCGCAGGTAGAGGAGAAGGGGCCAGGGGGTGAGGGCCCAGGCCAACCCCGGCCTGCCGTAGCCCGCCGCCAGGAAGAGGCCTATCCCCAGGCCCCGCAGGTAGGCCAGCCACCCCGAGCCCCACTCGTTCTGGTAGACGAACCAGAGGAGGTTGAGCCACACCCCGAGGGCGGGGAGGGGAAGGCGGCCTTCTAGGCGGAAAGCCAGGGCCAGGAGGAGGGGGAAGGCTAGGGCCTCAAGCACGGGCCGCCTCCTCCGCCTCCAGGTAGGCCACCAGGACCTCGAGGGCCTTCTCCACCGCCTCGTCCAGGTCCTCCCCCGGGATGGTGGGGATGCCCTCCTCCTGGGCCCAGAGGAGGAGGTGGTCCTGGATGAGGCGGATCTCGGCGAAGTGGGCCAGGTACTTCTCCTTCTGCCTGGCGTGGCCCGTCTCCCGGTCCCGAAGGAGGAAGCGGTCCCGGTGGAGCTTCTCGTCCTGGAGGACCACCAGCATGGGCACGGTGAGGACCCGGTCCTTGTGGGGGTGCTCCAGGTAGCGGGGCACCACGTGGACCCCCTCCAGGACGATGGAGGTGCCCTCCAGGGCGCTCCTTTCCTGGATGGCCCTGAGGCCCACGGCCACCTTCATCACCTGATCCAAAAACCCCCGCATGACCCTTTCCTCGTGGCTTTCCTCCTCCAGGCTGATCTCCGGCAGAAGGGCCTTCCAGGCCTCAAAGGTGGACTGGTGCAGGGTGGGGAGGAGGTCTTTGGAAAGCGTGGCCCGGAAGACCTCCCGCACCGCGTCCGAGGGGACGATGTGGGTGATGCCGAGCCGGTAGGCCAGGGCCGAGGCCAGGACGCTCTTGCCCACCCCCGTCACCCCGCCGATCAGGATGTGGACGGGGCGGGCGCTCCGCCTTAGGCGCCTTAGGAGCAGGTACCGGCGGGCCATCTCCTCCCCCGCTTCCTTGAGGAGGGCCTGGTAGACCCTCTCCCTGAGCTCGGTGCGGCGGATGACCCGCCTGCCCTCCCGGTGGAGGAGGGCCTCCAGCTCCCGGGCCAGGCGGTAGGCCTTTTCCGGCGAAAGCCCGATGCCCATGAGGGACTGGGCCAGGATGCCTTTGGAGAAGGGCATTCTGGGCTCGCCGCTTTCCTCCTCTACAAAGAGCTCCCCGGCGAAGGCCTGGCGCTGGAGGTAGCGCCTTTTGGCCGCCTTGCCCTTGAGCCTTTCCAGCTCCTGGGCCACCAGGGCCTCGAGGCGGCGGGCGGAGATGGTCCTGACCCCCTCTTCCCTCAGGCGGCGCTCCACCTCCTTGGCCAGCTGGTGGGCCTCCTTCAGGGAAAGCCCGGCCTCCTCCAGGCTCCGGGCCAGGAGGCCCTTGGAGAAGGGGCGCCTCTTTTTGCCCTCCGCTACCTGGATCTCCTCAAAGGGGAGGGTCTGGCGGGCCAGGCGATCGGCCACCTCTTGGCCCAGGGCTCCCGCCACCTCTTCCAGAAAGACCTGGCGGAGGGTCTTGGGAGAGACCTCCGAGCGCCCCTTGGCCTTGAGGCGCTCCTCCACGGTGTGGGCCACGGCCTGGGCGGCCTCGAGGGGGATGCCCAAAGGCAGAAGGGCCTCCACCAGAAGCCCTTTGGAGAGGGGCCAGCGGCCCCGCCGAAGGCGCACGAAGACCTCGCCCACTCTTGGGCATCATAGCACTTTTCCCTTGGGAAGGGGCTTTCTTGACAGGCTTGGCCCCGGCGTGCTAGGATACCTTACGGCTTGGCGCCGTAGCCAAGTGGTAAGGCAGAGGTCTGCAAAACCTCCATTCGCCGGTTCGAATCCGGCCGGCGCCTCCAAAGAACGCGGGCGCGTAGCTCAGGTGGCCAGAGCACTACCTTGACACGGTAGGGGTCGGTGGTTCAAGTCCACTCGCGCCCACCAAAGGGCCCCGGGGAATCCCGGGGCCTCGCCCTTGTATACTCAGGCCATGAGCGCGTCCCACGAGCGGGAACTCTACGAGGCCTGGGTGGAGCTTTTGGGCTGGATGCGGGAGTACGCCAGGGAAAAGGGGGTCCGCTTTGAGAAGGAGGCCGACTTCCCCGACTTCATCTACCGCATGGAGCGGCCCTACGACCTCCCCACCACCATCATGACCGCCTCCCTCTCCGATGCCCTAGGGGAGCCCTTCCTCCTGGCCGATGTCTCCCCCCGGCACGCCAAGCTTAAGCGCATCGGCCTCCGCCTGCCCCGGGCCCACATCCACCTCCACGCCCACTACGAGCCCGGCAAGGGCTTGGTCACGGGGAAGATTCCCCTCACCAAGGAGCGCTTCTTCGCCCTGGCGGACCGGGCCCGGGAGGCCCTGGCCCTGGCCTAAGCGGGCGCCCATTTTTCCGTCCCTTAGGGGCCCCCACCGCGGCGAAGGCCGCGGTGGGGTCCTTAAAGGGCTTCCCAAAGGGAAAGCACCACGGCGTTGAGGAGGGCGAGGCCCTTCCCCGTGGGCCTCAGGCGCTTGCCCGAAAGGAGGAGGAGCCCTTCCTGGGCCAGGGCCTCGGCCCTGGCCTCCAGGGCGGGCCAGAGGGAAAGGCCCGTGCGCCCTTCCAGCTCCCCCACGTCCACCCCCTCCTTAAGCCTCAGCCCCAGCATCAGGGCCTCTTTGGCGTGCTCCAGGGGGGTGATGGCCTCCTCCCTTGGGGCCTCCCCTGTAAGCCAGCGGGGGAGGGGAGGGCCCGTGCGCCGGAAGGCGTAGGCGGGGCCTTCCCCCGGGTACTGCCCGGTGGCGGCGGGCCCTAAGGCCAGCCAGAACCCCGCCCGCCAGTAGACCAGGTTGTGCCGGGCCTCCTCCCCCTCCCTGGCGAAGTTGGAGACCTCGTAGCGCAGAAGCCCCGCCTCGCCCAGGACCTCCTCCGCCCGCTCCATGGCCCAGGCTTCCCGCTCGGGGTCTTCCCGAAGGCCCAAAAGGGCGAAGGGGGTCCCCTTTTCCACCTGGAGGGTGTAGGCGGAGACGTGGCCCACGCCCAGGCGGGCCGCCTCCTTCAGGTCCTTTTCCACGTCCTGCATGGGGAGGCCCAGGATCAGGTCTATGGACACCCGAAAGCCCGCCTCCAGGGCCATCTCCACCGCCTTCAAGGCCCCCTTTCTCCCGTGGGCCCGGCCCAGGAAGCGGAGGACCTCGTCTTGGAAGCTCTGGACCCCCAGGGAGAGGCGGTTCACCCCCAGGTCCTTGAGGAGGGCGAGCCTAGAGGGGGAGAGGGTTCCCGGGTTGGCCTCGAGGGTCACCTCGGCCCCTTCTTGAAGCCGCCAGGGGAGGCTTTGGAAGAGAAGGAGAAGTTCCCGGTCCCTCAGGTAGCTGGGCGTGCCCCCGCCCAGGTAAAGGGTGGCCAGGGGCCCCGGGTGGGCCTGGTGGAGGGCTTTCGCTTCTTCCTGCAGGCGCTTCAAGTAGGCCTCCACCCAGACCCCGCCCCGGCGCACCACGTGGAAGTCGCAGTAGGGGCAGAGGGTGGGGCAGAAGGGGACGTGGACGTAGAGGCTAGCGGGGTTCGGCATCGCGCAGAGGGTGCGCCACCCCTTCAGTCTACGAAAAGGAGGCGGAAGTCGTTGAGGTTGGTGCCCGTGGGCCCGGTGGTGAGGAGGGTGCCGGCTTCTTGAAAGAAGGCCAGGCTGTCGTTCTCCCGAAGGTAGGGCCTGGGGTCCAAGGCCCTCGCCCACACCTCCGGGGTGAGGAGGGCTCCGGCGGCGCCGCTGGGGCCGTCCAGGCCGTCCGAGTCGGCGGCCAGGGCGTAGAGGGGGGCCTTCAGGTGGGCGTAGAGGGCCAGGAGGAACTCCAGGTTCCGCCCGCCCCGGCCTTTCCCCTTCACCCGCACCTGGGCCTCGCCCCCGGAAAGGAGGAAGAGGGGCTTGCGGAAGGGAAGGCCGTGGGCGCGGATGGTCTCCACCAGCTCGGCGTGGAAGCGGGCCAGGTCCCGGGCCTCGCCCCCGAAGCGGTCCGAGAGGATGACCGCCCGGTACCCCCGCTCCCGCAGAAACTGGCGCGCCGAGCGCAAAAGGTCCAGGTTCCGCCCCACCACCCGCCAGGAAAGCCTCTTCAGGGCGGGGTCGCCGGGCTTCAGGGTCTCGGGCAACTCCCCCTTTAGCCCCCGGAGGAGGACCTCCCGGGCCCTGGGGAAGGCTAGGCCGTAGCGGTCCAGGACGGCCAGGGCCTCGCCGTAGGTGCTGGGGTCGGGGTGGAAGGGCCCGGAGGCGATGACGCTGGGGTCGTCGCCGGGCACGTCGGAGAGGAGGAGGGCGTGGACCCGGGCCCGGCTGGCCAGCAGGGCCCTCCCCCCCTTGATGCGGGAGAGGTGCTTGCGCACCGTGTTCACCTCCCCAATGCTGGCCCCGCTCTTTAGGAGGGCCTCGGTCAGGGCCCCCTTCTCCTCGAGGGAGACCCCCAGAGGGGCGCACCAGAGGGCGCTTCCGCCCCCGGAGACCAGGGCCAGGACCCGGGCCCTGGGAGGAAGGCCTTGGAGGAGGGAGAGGACCTCCTCGGCCGCCTTCTGGCTTTCCCCGTCGGGCACGGGGTGGCGGGCCAGGCGGGCCCTGAGGCCCAGGGGGTCTTGGCCCTGGGGCAGGGTCAGGTGGTAGGGGACCTCCCCGTAGCGGTCCAAGGCGGCTTTCAGCATGGGGGCCGCGCCCTTGCCCACCGCCAGGATCAGGTCCGGCCGCCATGGGGGAAGGGCCTTTTGGGCCAGGCGGTAGGGGTCCGTGGCCCTCAGGGCGTGAAAGAAGGCTTCCTTTAGGAGGGCTTCCACGCCAGGTCCGTCCGGTCAAAGTCCTCGCCCTTGTAGAGGAGGGGCTCCCCCTCCACCTTGGCCAGGGCGTAGCTCAGGCAGTCCCCGAAGTTGAGGCCGGCGGGGTGCCTCCCCCGCCCATAGCGGCGGTAAGCGGAGATGGCTTCCCGGGCGTGCGCTTCGCTGAAGGGGAGGACCTCGGCCTGGAGTTCGCTTAGGAGGGCGAGAAGAAGGTATACCCGTTCAAAACCCAGCCGGGCGCCCAGAACGATCCCCGCTTCGGCCAGGGTGGGCGCGGCCACCTTGCGGGGATGGGCGCGCCGGATCTCTTCCAGCAGGTCCTCGTACCCCTCTTCCCGAAAGAGGATGGCCAGGAGGGCGGAGGTGTCCAGAACCATCAGTACCCCTCCCTGCCGTAGCCGAGGATGGCTTCCTCTTCTTCCTTGGAGATGCCCTTTCCCAAAAGCTCCGGGGGTATCTGGGGCCAGACCTCCTCTTCCAGGAAGCGGAGCACCCGGTCAAAGCCCCGCTTGCCCTTCAGCAGCTTGAGGCGCATCTCCAGGGCCTTGCGGATGGCCTCGGTCTTGGTCTCCCCCGCCAAGCGGGCCACCTCCTCCGCCAGGCGCTCCACCTCCTGGTTGCGGATGGTGAGGGCCATGGATTAAGCATAGGCAGAAAAAGGTATGCACGTCAAGCTAAGGGTGCTGAGCTTCTCCCTCATGTTCCGACGACCTGAGGCGGAAGCACCCGGCGCCGCCAGGTCTGCAAGGCCTCACCCAAGGCCTCTTTGGGGCTCCTACCCCAAATGAACTGCTAGATCCACAAAGGGCATGAGGTCCTTGTGGGTGAAGGGAAGCCTCCTCATCAAGAATCATCTTGCCCAGTCGGAACTCGGGGGGAAGTTCAGCTTCAGCGCTTGACAAAAAGGCTCTTAGAATGATAAGAACGGCTTGGGTTCCGAAGGCCGTCTGGCCGAAAAGAGGGAAAAGAGACAAGCTATGCTTAAAAACCTTAAGGCTTCAAAGGAGGAGGGGTTATGAGAAAAGCCTTTATCCTCGCTCTACTAGTCCTAGGCGCTGTCCTAACCGCATGCTCTAGGCCCCCCGACTTCACCATCTCCCTCAACCCCACTAGCCTCACGGTCCAGCAGGGGTCTAGCGGCACCACCACCCTGACCATCACCCCCCAGAGCGGCTTCACCGGGACGGTGAACCTCTCCCTGGTGGACGGGAGCGGGAACCCGGTCCCCGGCATCACCCTTGACCCCCCCCAGCGTGAGCGTGGGCTCGGGGGCTTTTAGCTAGACCCTGACCCTCCATGTGGCAACCGGCACGGGAACCTATAGGCTACAACTGAAAGCCTCTTTCGGAGAGCTCACGAAAACCGCCGACCTTATCCTGTTCGTCTATAGCGGGAGCTTCCAGCTGGAGCCACTACCCAGCCCCGTGATCGTTCCCGCGGGGGGTGAGGTGGAGATGGAGGTTCGGCTGGTACCTTCCCCGGACTTTGATGCGCCCATGGAGGCCTTCTTCGTGGAGATGGTGGGCCAGCTGGTGGGCGAGGTTGAGGACCAGGTGCGCTACTAGTACCTGTCCGATAGGTCCACCAAGGAAAAGCTTGTTCTCCTCTTGAGGGGTCCGGAGCCTCGGTACGTCTGGTCGTACCAAGCCTTCCCCACGATCCTCAGAGTGCGGCTCGGCCCCCTAGGCGATGAAAAGGGTTTCGTCCTGGGCGTGGCCCCGTGCCTAGAAGGTTGTGCGAGGTGATGGAGATGCGGACGCTTGTGTTGGGCCTTTTAGTCCTTTTGGCCGCCGCTTGTTCTACACAAACTGCCAACAGGAAGCCAGGGAAGATCCTGACCTTTGATCCCCACGGGCACCCTATGACGCTTCCATCTCCCCTGCGGCTGGAGGCGGTCAAGATCGCCTTCCCCGACGGCATAGAGATGGAACTCTGGGGGTGGTCCATGCCTGGACACCCCGAGTACCTACTGGTGGGTGGGGACATGGTGGTGCCTCGCAACTTCCCTTCTGGGCAGATTGCGCCCCAAGGGCACGCCATAGAACCCATCGTCTGGCTGCGACTCTGGCCTGAGGGACGGGTCCCCTACACCATAGACGCTTCCGTCAACGAAGCGCAGAGGCAGAGGATCCAGGAGGCCATCCACCACGTCCAGTCCCTAACCCCCATTCGTTTCGTGGAGCGAACGGACGGGGAGGACTACGTCCGCTTCATCAGCGATGGCGTGGCAGGAACCTGCTGGTCCTTTTTAGGTCGCAAGGGGGGACCCCAGGATTTGGACGTTTACTGCGGACAGGATGGGGTCCCTTCCATGGGCACGGTGGTCCATGAGATGCTTCACGCGCTAGGCTTTAACCACGAGCACCAAAGGGCTGATCGGGACGCGTATGTGGAGATCCTTTGGGACAACATTGTTGACGAGGGGTGGTCTCAGTTCACGAAAATAGGCCTCGCAGGGAGGACTTTGGGGACTTACGATTACGACTCGGTCATGCACTACCACGCCAAGGCCTTTTCCAAGAACGGCGGTTACACCATCGTGCCCAAAAACGGGATTCCACCGGAGCGGCTACGTAGCCGCAACGGATTGAGCCTTGGCGATATCGCCGCCATCCGGGACCTCTACAGCAGCCCTTTTGTGAGGCTTGGAGGCAATCTCCATCAGATTTCTTTCTCCAGACCTTCTCCTTACAGCTTTAATGGAATGCTCTACAACGTAGGCGCAGTGCCAGCGCGCACCCTTGGGGTAGAGGTGGGCGGAACTTGGCTGGAAGGAGCCTTCATGACCGCAGGCGAGATTCTGCCCGGGGGTTCTTCGGAAGTGACCCTTCGGGCCAAGGCCTGTCCCGGGCCCGCTATCCAGGCCGACACTATACGGGTGCTTCTTGAAGGGGGCACGTATGAGGCCGCGTACACCCGACTTTGCTACCAGTACCCCACGTACACAACACTCCTTCAGGTAGCGCCGGCGGGAGCGGGAACCCTCCAACTTACCTTCGCCGAATGGACCTGGGCCAAGCGCTTCCGCGTGGATGGAAGCGTGGCGGGAAAAAGCATTTCCTTGCCTGTGACCACCTTGGAAAGCGCCAGCCCCCGTCCCCTCTACACCGCCCTCCTTCGCCTGGACGCCTGGCGGGGCAAAGAGGTCTGCCTGACCCTCACGCCCTTGGACTCCACCCTCACCAATTCAAATCCCGCCACCGCCTGCGCCGTGGTGCCGTAGCTACTGGCCGGATACCTTGAGGATAAAGCTCAGCGTGCGGCGATGGGGACAGGAGAGGCTCCCCGTAGCCAGCATTCAGCATCCCTCCTCGGCAGCATTGCGTATTTCTGAAGAAAAGCAACAAAGAGTTTGCCCCTTACTTTGCAGTGCTACCCCAGCCAAGGGCGCTCAGGCCCGGGGCTCCTTCCCCTCGTAGAGGAGGGCCAGAAGCTCGGCGGTGTGGAGGACGGGGAGGTCCAGGTAGGCC
>Ga0079992_119505_pt1 | contig 62123 bp, 61 predicted proteins | sample FaiFalFF_MnMetaG_3_FD_69197 | JGI IMG/M metagenome (GOLD analysis project Ga0079992, IMG submission 69197) | Freshwater microbial communities from Yellowstone National Park, Wyoming, USA - Fairy Falls B (FF_Mn_B) MetaG (SPADES assembly) (version 2) | ecosystem: Environmental > Aquatic >...
GCTCTACGATAGGCTTGTTGGAGAGTTGGGGGTTAGGTATAGGAGGTTGAAGGCTTTACTAGTTGCTAGTAACGCTGTTCAGCTCGCCATTCTACCGCTCCTCTACATTGTATTAAAACTTCTATACGAGACTAGGGGTTTCAAGGTCGGCATAGTGGGTGGTAGGGAGTTACGGGATGTAGAGCCTAATGTGAGAGGCTGGGCTGCTATAGCTGTAGACGGCTACGCTATAGTCGATTCTTTCGATCTAATCTACAAGCTCTTCGAAGCTTGTATATCCTTGGGCGTGGTATTCCATCTAGGAACCCGGGTTACCGGTGTAAAGGTGTCCCAGGATCGCGTTGATATTGAAACTACGCGGGGCTCCCTTAAAGCCTCATTCCTTGTCAACGCTGCAGGTCTCAACTCTGATTACATAGCTTTACAGACGGGTTTTAAGGTTAGAGTGGAGGGTAGGAGGGGTTCAATGCTGGTATTTGATAGGCTGCAGGTTCGCAACATAGTAACCCCCCTAGTGCTCTTAGAGCGTAGAGGCACCAAGGGGGGTGGTGTGATTCCAACAACGTGGGGTCACACGATATGGGGGCCTAACCTGGCTAGCGACATCTCCAAAGGGGATAGAGGGGTGTACCATGAAGATGTAGTGGTTCTACTTAGAAGGTTTAGTAGGATAGTCAAGGTTAGAGGAAGGGTTATTAAGGCCTATGCGGGGGTTAGACCTACAAGCCATAAGGGGGACTTCATAATAGCGTACTCGCCTACAAGTAGGAGGGTTGTAAACATAGTAGGCATAGACTCTCCTGGTCTCACAGCAGCTCCAGCTATAGCGGTCATGGTATTGGATATGCTTAGGAAGGCTGGTTTAAAGCTGGGTTTGAAGAGGAGGCCTCCAAGCCTAAGGTATCTTTCGACACGTGATAAGCTTGTGCTAGGTTTAAGTGTCCAAGGTGATGAGGGGGTCATAGTGTGCCCTTGTATGAGTGTTAGCCTAGCTGATATAGCTAGAGCTGTTAGAGGAGGTGCTAGAACCCTCGATGGGGTTATATTCAGGACTAAGCTGGCCATGGGCTCCTGCCAGGGCCAGCATTGTCTTGGGAGGGCTTTGATCGAGTTCTCAAGAATGACTGGTGTTGAGCCAAGATATGTTGTTAAAGGCGGTGAGGGGTCTTGGATAGTGGAGTAAATGTCATAGCTGGAGCCGGCCTATCAGGGTTAACGCTGGCTAGGGAGCTCCTAGATAGAGGATTTCAGGTTAGAGTCTTAGAGCTTAGAAGGAGGGTAGGCGGCATATCCATCATCGATGGGGACGCTAGAAGAATACTGGATAAGCTCTCAGATATCCCCGTAGAGCTGGAGAAAGCTATTGTAAGAGTAGGCGGTAGAACCCTAGCAGTCTCCAGGTCAGGTGTTGAAGAGGTAGTGAGAGGTATTACGGCTATAGGTTTTAGAGTGCCCTCACCAGCAGAGCTGGGCATCCTAGGTGATAGACCCTCAGGTGTCTTCCCATTCCACGTCGCACTAGATCTAACCATGGAAGGTCTAAGTATTGGTAGGAGAATAGCCATATACGGGTATAACAGGTATAGTGTACTCCTAGCTGAAAAACTCCTAGAAGCGGGTGCTAGGGAGATCTACATAATAGCACCGGAGAAAACCCCGATTAAAACCCCGGATCACATAGAGGTTCTAGAGGGGCGTGTGAGGAGAGTTAAGGGGGTTGCGAGGGTAGAATCAGTCCTAGTGGGGAGCAGTATACTTGAAGTTGATACGCTTGTAACAGCTATATTCAAAACCTGGAACCCCTTCCCCAACTTCGATGTGGTAGGCCACGCGGCTGTAGAGGTCTACGAACCTCAAGCTCTAGTTGAGACCTCTAAACTTCTAGCTGAGAACATGGCCTGTGAGTCAAATGAAAGGATCGGAGTGGTGGTGGAAGGTGACATCCAGGTGTTTCCTAGGGTTGTTAGAAGATGTTTAAAGAGAATCCTCATAGCAAGACCTAGAGGTGGGAGGGTTAAGGTTAACGGAGTGTCTGTAGACCTAAGTATGGGGTATGCTGTGGTTGACGTAGGTGGTTTGAGCTCCGTGAGAATCTCAGTTGAGGGGGTGTGAGGTGTGAGTAGAGCTTATGGTGTTATAGATGTGGGAACTACTAGTATTAAGCTTAAAGTCTATGATGGCAATTTCAATGTGGTTTACGATGAGAGGGTGTACGCTAGGACTCAGCTATCAAGTGATATGAGGGCACATAACCCTACAATCTTGAAGGAGGCTTTCGAGCATTTCATTAGAAAAGCTCGTAGCCTAGGAGTTAGGAGGCTTGGGATTTCAACGTATAGAGCTTCAGTCCTAGCATGGGATAAGAATGGTAACCCTCTAACAGATATCATAACATGGCTTGATAGAAGGCCTGCAGAAGTGTTATCCAGGCCCCTCTATAGGATCTTAAAACTCATACCTCCCCTCGATAAGATACTAAGAGTTGATAGCCCAGCTGTTAAAATGAAGTGGTTACTAGAAACAAGAGGAGATCTAAAGGCTAGGGTTGAGAGGGGTGATGCCTACGTTGGAACCGTCAGCTCCTACATTGCATTTCTGGTGTCGAGGAGATATGTTAATGATGTGACAAACGAGGCTCTAACAGGTCTACTTCACCCTAAAACATTGAAACGCCTTACGGTAACCTATGAAATCCTCGGAATCCCCAAGGCTGTAGACCCAGAGGTTGTAGATAACAATGCCTACATAGGGTCTGTTGATGGTGTAGATGTGGTAGCTTTGATAGCTGATCAGCAGGCTGCAGTTATAGGGTCGTCTTGTTTTAACCTAGGCTGTGTTAAGCTGACAAGTGGAACTGGGGTTTTCGCTGATACACCAACAAGGGATTTCATGATGCCGGGAAGGGGTTTAATACCTGTTGTCCTATACAGTATTGATGGACGTAGAGGTTACGGTATCGAAGGGTTTAACCAGTCAGGTGGTACGGTTCTAGAGTGGCTCCTCTCAGTAGAGCTACTAAGGGATCTAAGTGAGGTGGACGAGCTAGTGGAGAGGGCTAAGGCTAGTATTGTATTCCAGCCATCAATAACCGGGATGAGCTTCCCGACATCGAGGAGCTATGGTTCGGGTCTATTATACGGTATGAGGCCTGGGATGACGAGAGCTGATGTAGTGAGGGGTTTCATTGAGGGTTTAGCCTTAGCATCCTGTAGTATTGTTAAAACAGTGGGGGAGGTTGCAGGTGGTGTCAAAGTTATTAGAGCTGATGGTGGTGTTAGTAGGAGCTCCTCCTACCTTAAACTCCTATCAACAGCTTGCGGAGTAGCTGTAGAGCGTGTTAGAGGTTGCGATGCCACGGGCCGGGGTGTGGCTTTACTTGTAGCACTATATGAAGGTGGTATTAGCTTCGACGACCTAGTGAGGCTAGCTGATATTGATTTAACTGTAAAACCCGGTGATAGCGTTATTAAGACTGATTTGAGGTTGTGGGAGGAGAGCTCCAGATGGGATTTGAGGGTTTCATAGCCGAGGCTCGTAGGTTGTTAGGTGATAGGGTTTACGTTGAAGGCGATATCATAGATAGGTATTCTAGGGATTGGTGGCCTCTGGCAATCCTACTTGAGAAGATGGGTCTATGGAGTTCTAGGGCTAAGGCTGTATTGTTCCCGGAGAGTGTTGAGGAGGTATCTAGGCTTGTTAGGCTAGCTGGGGAGCAGGGGGTCTGCATTATACCGTACGGTGGTGGTTCTAGCGTTACAGGAGCTACATCGCCTAGGGAGGGCTGCGTTATACTAAGCCTTTCAAGACTTAATAGGATCCTGGAGTTCAGCGAGGAGGATCTCATAGTAACTGTTGAAGCTGGAGCTCTGCTAAGAGAAGTGGAGTTATGGCTTAACGAGAGGGGGTACACGCTACGCTACACCCCACAGTCCTTCGACATAGCTAGTGTAGGTGGGAGCATAGCAGCAGGCGGGGTAGGTCAGTATACTACAGGCTATGGTGGTATAGAGGATGTAGTTGTAAACCTAGAGGTTGTCCTACCAACAGGTGAGGTCGTATGGACTAGGAGTGTTACAACCCCTAGATCCGCGATGGGGCCCGACATTAAATCCCTGTTCATAGCATCAGAGGGGTCTCTAGGTATCATAACCAAGGCTGTCCTAAGAGTAATACCTAAACCAGAGTACGTCCTTAAAGGGGCCTTCGAGGTACCAAGCTTCCAACTCGGGCTGAAGGTGGTTAGAGAGCTCCTACTAAGAGGGTTTAAACCCGCTATAGCCAGGGTTAGCGATGACAGGGAAGCGTTACTTAGGTTCGATAGGAGCAGGCCAATACTCCTTCTAAGCTACGAGGGCTGGGACAGCGATCTAGTAACACTACTCTGGAGTAAAACAGCTAGACATGTAGAGTCGATGGGAGGAGTCTACGTTGGAGAGGAGCTCTTCAACAAATGGCTAGACCAGAGGTTCAAGTACTTAGATGAAATGAAGCTCCTAGACTCCCTAAACCTGTGGTTTGAGACAATAGACATAGCTACAACGTGGTCTAAAGCTTATAAAGCGTATACAAGTGTGAGAGAGGGGTTAGAGAGGCTTGGAAACATAGCGATGATGTGCCACGCCTCCCACTTCTACCTAACAGGAGTAGCACTATACTTTACAATAGTATACGAGAAGAACCCGGAGCTCTACTGGAGAATAGTGGATACAGCCTTAGAACAAGCTATGAGAGCAGGAGCAACACTAAGCCACCACCACGGCATAGGATTGCTTAGAGCGAGATGGGTTGAGATAGATCCAGGGCAGTCCAGGGTAGTACTAGAGAGGGTTAAGAAAGCCCTCGACTCAAGGGGGGTATTAAAGCCGATATGGTAGACGACGGCAACGTAATGTTATAAAACTCGATCACCCTAAGTTTCAATTAGAGTAATATGTGTGAACGTTAAGCATATTAAGCTCTCATGGAGTACGGTATACTAGGGGTTCGTCTTGGTCGATATCGTGACAGTACTATCAATACTAATTCCGGTGCTAGTCTCCATATTGGTAAGTGTAGCTTCTCTAGCATACTGGCTTGGTAGGAGGTTTACTTTAATCGATGAGAGGTTTGAGAGGCTTGAGAAGGAGTTTTCTAGTTTTAGGGATGTCTTCATACAGTATAACGAGATCCTCGTATCACTACTTGAAGCTAAGGGTATGCCATCTAGGGGTGAGGTTTTAGCTCTTAAGGGTTTTCTAGGTTCTCTGAGACCTCAGCCTGCCTCCAAGTATTATACTGAGGAGGTTGCTAGGAGGCTTGACGAGCTTCTAGCCAAGGATCCCGAGGAGCTTACATTAGCTGATCTTAGGGAGCTTGATAGGATTGCCGACCTCATATGGAATGAGGGCTACGAATCTGGTAGGATGGATTTGAGAGAGTATGCTATGAAGCTTAAACTATACGTCATGATGGTTAAAGTTGTCTTCATATACCCTAAGCTTAGAAAACTTAGTGAGGAGGGTGTGGTGAAGCCTCAATCTCAGCCTTCACGCTAGGGGTGTCTGATGGCTAGGGTTTCTATGAGTAACCTTGATGTGAATGTGTGGGTTTATAGATCTACTGGTCTTGTAGGTGGTAGAGTTGATAATGTGTATACTCTAGGAGATACTATATACCTTAAGCTTAGGGTAGGTGGTAGCATTAGGTTCTTAGCCTTGGAGGCTGGGGTTAGAGCTCATGTCACCAGTAGGGTTTCTAAGTTGGAGGAGGCGTCTCGCGGGTTCCCCTCTGTTGTTAAAAGGCATCTTAGGGATAGGAAGCTTGATGGTGTCGAGCAACTTGGCTTCGATAGGGTGTTGAAGTTCGCGTTTTCAGGCGGGGTAGAGCTATACGTTGAGCTTCTGCCAAGAGGGTTTGCAGTTTTAGTTAACGAGGGTAGGGTGGTTGCAGCTTCTAGGTATGCAGAGTTGAGAGATAGAGTTGTAAAGCCTGGCGTCCAGTACAGGCCCCCGCCACTTCAAACCGTTAACCCGTTCAAGTTAAGCTTAGAGGATCTAGCTTCTAGAGCTAGTGTTGGCGTGGATATTGTTAGGGGCTTAGTTAGAGGTGTTGGGCTGCCCGGTGAGGTTGCAGAGGAGGTTTTATTTAGAGCTAACGTGAGCTTAGAATCAAATCCTAAGACGCTGGGCTTCGATGTTTTCAGGAGGGTGTGGGAGGAGCTCGGGGATCTCTATAGGGAATCCCTTGAGGGTAGGGGTTACCTTTTGCTAAAGGAGGGCTCACCCTTTGAGGCTACGCCCTTCAAGCCTAGGAGGGTTGCTGAGGGCTTTGTTAAAGAGTTTGATAGTTTCGATGACGCTCTCGACGAGCTATTCTCTTCAAGGGTTACCTTTGAGGATCAACATTTGAGAGATGAGATTGCTAAGCTTGAGAAGAGCCTCAGGGAAGCTGAGGATCTTGAGGTTAGGTATAGAGCTGAGGCCGGTGCTAGGAGGTTGGAGGCGGAAATTCTAGCTAGGAACTATGGGGTGGTGGAGTCGTTGATTGAGTGTGTTAGGAAGTCTTGGAGGTTGAGGGATGTGAGTAGGTGTGGTAGCGTTGTAGAGGTTGATTTCAATAAAGGCCTCTACTACGTGGATATAGAGGGTGTTAGAGTGAGGCTTAACTATGGAGAGGGGGTTCAGGACGCTATAGTTAGGTTGTACAGGGAGGCTGGAGAGTTGGAGGGGAAGGCTAGGAGGGCTAGGGAGGCTGTAGTGGAGGCTCTGGGGAGGCTTTCAGAGCTAGAGTTGAAGGCTAAAGCTAGAGTTGTAACTCTAAGAGCTAGAGCTAGGAGGATAGCTTGGTTCGAGAGGTTTAGATGGACTTTGACATCCAACGGGTTCCTCGTAATAGGTGGTAGGGATGCTAGCCAGAATGAGAGCTTAGTTAGAAGATACCTGGATGAAAGAGATCTCTTCCTACACGCTGATATACAGGGAGGCTCGGCTGTCATAGTCAAAACACAGGGCAGAGAGCCCTCCAGGGAAGATGTGGAGGACGCAGCTATCATAGCTGCATGCTACAGTAGAGCCTGGAAGGCTGGTTTAGCGAGCGTAGACGTGTACTGGGTTTACGGAAACCAGGTTTCCAAAAGCGCCCCAGCCGGAGAGTATCTGAGGACAGGGGCTTTCATGATCTACGGTGAGCGAAACTACATACGTGGTGTTAGACTCCTGCTAGCTCTAGGACTAGCATTGGATAATGAAGGAAACCCCCTAGCTTTCGTGGGGAGCGAGAGAGTAGTTAGGAGAGCTTCAATAGCATACACCATCCTAGCACCCGGAGATAGCAGATTAGATGAAGCTGGGTTGGTTAAAGACGAGCTTGTTAAAACCTTGGATAGCGAGAGTAAACCCCTAGCCATGGCCTTAGACGTAGAACAGATTAAAACTCTAATACCTGGAAAATTTAGAATCCTTAAAGTTGAAATAGGAGAGGGAGCAGGTCTAGGAGTTCTCTAGGAGCCTAATAGCTTTAGGAGAAGCGGAGCTCCTGCAACGAGATAGTAGGAGGTAAGTGATTTGGAATATCTAAGTTTATAGAATAATGTTATAAGCTTCAAACCCTCCTTATAGTATTAACTGGGAGGTGTTAGGTGTTTAGGAGAACACTTATATCTATCCTAAAGCATTATGATAGCCCCCGGAAGCTTTCAAGGCTACTCGGTGTCTACGCCGGGGTCGAACCCCCTCTCTCCACGTTTGACGATATGGCTGTTAGCCTAATATCAAAGCTTGTATCACGTATAGCTTTAAAGGTTGGTGTTAGTGAGGAATACCTTAAAGGCTACCTTAAGGAGCATTATATGAGGAGGGGGCTTGCAAGCCTCATCTTAGGCTTTCTAATCTACGGAGTTACAAAGCCTCAGAGGGTTTACGCCCCCTTTATGATCGTGTGGGATTTCACTAAGCGATGTAACCTTAGGTGTGCTCACTGTTATGCCTCCGCTACACCTCAGGGAGCCCCTGACGAGCTCGACTTAAGGGGTAAGCTTGAGGTCTTAAGACAGGTTGATGAGGCAGGTGTTGCTATACTAGCCTTATCTGGTGGGGAGCCTTTGCTTAACAAGGATTTCTGGGTTATAGCTAGGAGAGCGTCTAAAGCGGGGATCCTGGTTAGTGTTGCTACCAACGGAACTCTTATAACAAGGCGTGTAGCTAGGAGGTTGAAGAGCGTTGGTGTTAGATATGTTGAGGTTAGCCTGGACTCCCCAGTCCCGGAGGTTCATGATAGGTTTAGAGGTGTTAAGGGAGCTTGGGATATGGCTATTAAAGGTGTTATGAATGCTAAGGCTGAAGGCTTAAGTGTTGGTATAGCCTTTACTGTGACGAAGTTAAACCAGGGGGATGTGGAGGAGCTTCTAAGACTAGCTAAAGAGCTTGGTGTTGACGCAGTAGTAGCATTTAACTTCATTCCAACAGGGAGGGGTAAGTCCATAGTATCACTCGATCTAAACCCCTATGAGAGGTACGAGTTTTTAAAGAGACTCCATAGAGCTTGGAGGGATTTAGGGCTTCAAGCCTACTCAACAGCCCCTATGTACTCTCTAATCACTATAGCCGAGAGGGGTTTAGTGTCTCACTTCCTAGCTTTCGAGGATAGCGGAGCATTCCCAGTAGCCCCCGTGGCTATAGCTGAGTTAATAGGTGGGTGCGGTGCCGGGGTTACATACATGGCGGTAGAGGCTAATGGAGATGCTCAGCCATGTGTGTTCATACCAATTAGGATTGGTAATGTAGTAAGAGACGGATTACTCAACCTCTGGCATAATAGCCCTATCCTCAACGAGCTTAGAGATAGAGAGCATAACTACACGTGCGGTGGAGGCACATGCAAGTTTAAATACATATGCGGTGGGTGTAGAGCGAGAGCCTACGCTTACTACGGTAACCTTAAAGGACCGGATCCAGGATGCCCGTTCAACCAGGCTAAAAATAGTTTAAACATCTGGGACACCTACAATTAAGGTAGGTTAAATGCTAGGGAGCACTATAGAGTGGAGCTGGTGGCTCCGGCTGGGGAGCTTGCTCATTAGGCTTTGCAGCTTTAAGGTGATGTAAGTAGCTTGGGGTGGGCTTATGCAGAGCTCCTCCCAGTCTTATGTTATGGTTTCGTTTATGCATTTATAGTCGCTTTTGACAATCCTATGAGGCCATACCTTGCAGTTTTCGAGTATAACGTTATCCTCTAAGATCACATTATCTCCTATGTAGCTTGCATTCATTTTAACGTTTCCTCCGATCCTCACATGCCTTCCTATAATGCTACCTCTAATTGTAGATCTCTGGCCTATAACACTTCTATCCATGATCACGCTCTCCTCTATGTTAGACCCTCTCTTTACTATGGTGTAGTTGTCTATTATGGCGTTTGCGATCCTCACGTTATCCTCTAGCCTCACGTGCCGGCCTAGGAGTACGTCTCCGTCTAAGGCTATTACTCCACGTGCAGCTCTCTCAACAAGGTCAATGTGTAACGCTCTTGAAGCTGGGCTGTAACCTTGCATTCTAACGCCTCTATAGACTGTTGCTACCTCTAGTTCTTCTGCTTTGAGGGTTCTAAGCAGGTATAATGAAGCCTCTATGTACCTCTCCGGTGTCCCGATATCAAACCAGTATCCGTCCATAACATAGCCTACAACCCTCCTCCCATCAAATATAATCTTTGGTATAACGTGAGCTCCGAAATCAGCCCTGCCCCCCTCCACCATCTTACCAAACTCCTCTGATAGCAGGAACTCTACCATCTCCTCTGATATAACGTATATACCTGTATTAACTAGACGCGATGGGGCCTCCTCGACTCTCCTAGGCTTCTCAACGAACCCCCTTATTAAACCATTCTCGTCTAAGACTGCTACGCCGAAGTGCTTTAACTCCTCGACATCCTCTATCTCCTTTAAAGCTATGGTCATGAAAGCCCCCGCCTCCCTGTGCCTTCTATAGAGCTTCCTTACATTAATGTTAGCCACCGTATCCCCTTGGACGACTAATATGGGCTCTTTAATCTTATAGTATTCCAGGAGTATTCTTATAGAATGAGCGTTACCAACACTATCCTCGTTAGGCTGATATCTTATTCTAACGAGCTTACTCACTCCAGGAGCTAATCTAATCCTGAAACCTCCGCCTAGGTGGTCGTGCAAAGCCTTGTAGTTAAAGTAACCGCTAACACCTAAGTAGAACTCCTCCACACCCTGGGATGCAAGCCTCCTTATTATAAAGTTTATGAGGAAGTTATTGAGAAATCTCACCATAGCCTTAGAGGTTTCAACAGTTAACGGGTATAACCTGGTCCCTAGACCCCCCACCGGTATGAAAGCTTTTGTTATCAAGACTAGAGCCTGCACCCCCTGTAATCTAGTGGGGTTGAAGCCTATTAACACTATATCGTGCTGGGGTAGAGTGGTGTTAGGCTTGGGCACATTGATCTAACATACTCTAGACCCCCCTCGGCTAGGAGAACCTCTCTAACCCACTTATCGATATAGCCTTTCGCTACATGCTCTTCGGCTATATGCTTGGGTAGTTTTTCTAGCACTTCTCCGAGCTCCTTTAGAGAACATGCTTCCAGGAGGCTGTCAGATAGGGTTATGTGGTAGCAGAGGCTCTTAGGGGCTCTAAACCTCTCTAGGAACCTGCAGTAGTCAGCTCTAGCAAGTCTAACGAGGTGCTCCTCTAGGAGCTTGAGAGCCACATGGTACACTATCTGAGCCTTATAAGGGCTCCTATACGGGTTGAAGTAACTGTGGACCTCGCCCGCAGGCCCCATCTTAGTGGCCTGGTAGTAGAAGTGATCGCTTAGAGAGTAGAGCCTCCAAGCTCTAAGAGCGCTACCTCCTATGGCTTTAGCATAGCTATAGAGGGTTTTCAAAACATCAAGCCCAAGCCTTTGCACCTCGTTCCCAAGCCATGCAGATAAATCCCTCTCATCAGCCCAGCTTATAGTATTCCAAGGCGGTATGTCTAGAGCCCCTACAGGCCTATGCCTTAAAGCCGCCTCCGTTACCGTTGCGAACCCGACACCAGCTTTAATGGATTCTCTTGGAAGCCATTTGAGGAACTCGTATATCCCGGTCTCAGGTCTCTGGTGCTCTCCGAAGGTCTCATAGTCTAAGGCTACCAAAATAACATCCCCGTGGGATTTGGAGAGCCACGATGCATACTTATCAGCTGTTAGAGGATACTGATCCCACGTCTTCAGGCTAAACCTAAACCCTATGTCATCGCTCAACCTGTAATTCCTCGTGAGAACCCTTATGGGGCACGTGTATGCTTCGTAAACATGGTTAGGCCCCTTGAATCCCGGGATCCAGTCTACACCTTCGGTTACCGTGGCCTTAAACCCCATGTTGTGTAGAGCGCATGCTACATCATTATTGTATATGAACTCCGTGTTCTCAGCTGAGGTAGGCTTGTATCCTAGGAGTTCCTCCACTAGTTTAACGTGATCTAGGATTTGGGATGTGAACTCCTCGATATCAATGAACCATGCGAGGGAGTGGTAGTAGGTTTGAGCCATGAACTCAGCTCTCCCCGTAGATGCTATATCTCTAAATAGCTCTAGAGCCTGGGGAGCCCTCCTCCTCATCAGTTCAAGAGCTATACCTGAGATGCTGAAGGTTACCTTAAACTCCTCTATCTCCCTTAAAGCCTCTAACACTATCTTCGATGCTCTAATGTAAACATTCTCTGCAACCCTATCGAATACAATCCAATTTAAATCCCAGTCGAACAGCTCTAGAGGATCCTCCACCTTCGATCCCGGTGGCGTGCCTATGAAAGGTTTAATGCGTAGTGGTTGATGTACCTCGAATAGTAGGATTAAATCAACCAACTATACCACCCGAGCGTGGTGAGATGCTATGGCCCTGTAATAAGCCATTTGCCTAGCCTTTTCATAGCATACCTCAAGTTGACCGTAAACAGCATGCCCCCTGAAATGCTCATCTACAAGTCTAGCACATCTACTTCTAATCCTAGACTCTACACTAGCACCCGCTAAGCTTCTAAGCTCGTTTAACGGGATAGCGTTAGGGTTACCATTACTCATTAACACAGCTATAGACTCCATGGCAACCCCCATTTCCCACGGATCCCCCGGCCTAACCAGCAACCCTGTGCCATCGGGATTCCATCTAAGATCCACTACAACCTCCTTGAGACCCCCCACGGCTGACGCTACAACAGGGGTCCCTAAAGCCATAGACTCAACGGCTACAAGCCCGAAGGGCTCCCACCTTGAAGGGACTACTGTTGCCTTAGCCAGCCTCACTATGGCGTTCCTAACGTCAACAGGTATTCTATCGAGTAAAACCATAGCCTTACCAGGCCTCTCCTCAACAAGCCTCCTAAGCTCGCTCTCAAACCCCTGGTCTCCAATAGATACACCTAGAACCAGTAGTCTCGCTGAAGGTGAGTGGTCTAGGGCTCTAACGGCTACATCGAAGCCTTTCTGCCATGTAAGCCTACCCAGGGCTACTAGGAGGACACCGCCCCTATCGAGGTAACCCATCCTCCTATACCCTTCTAGCATTTCATCTAAAACCCTCCACTCTACACCTCCATGGAGCCCACCGTACCTTCCTAGAATCCACTTCTCAGCATCGTCAACCCTGAGATCTACAGGGTTATAGACGACACATGACTTACCAGCAATCCAATCTCCATACCTTCTGAAAAGCTCCTCTCTGAGATAGGATACGCTCACGGTAACCACAACATCAGCCTCTTGGATGCCGAAGGCTTCAACATTACCGTTAACGGAATCCCATACACGACTGTAATACTCAACATCATGCCTTGTAACCCTCCAAACCAGGTGAGGTCCGTTGGATAAACCTGACCAGTCCTGGGATGCGTAGTGCCAGGGGAAGCTAGGTGAGCCTGATAGGTGTATCGTGTAGACTAACGGTGTAGCTAACCCCCTCCTCTCAACCTCCTGTTTAACAGTCACCCCTGCTAGGACGCTGTGCCAGTCGTGAACGTCGATGAGATCTGGGAGCTCTCCGGCTCGCTGTGTATATGCTTTAAGAGCTCTAGCTAGGAGTGACGCCTTCTCCTCAGCCATCGAGTATATGCTCCACTCATCTAGAACACTCCTAGTAACCCTATCGAGGCCCTTAAACATCACTATTCTAACACCGTTAACCCTAGCCTCCTCAGCTCCGATGCAGTAGTGGTAGTATACCCCGTCAACACCTCTCCTGTACCCGCACTCTGAAAAACCTATATCCCTAAGTCCTAGCTTAACCCTCAACAGGGGGTCCATGTACCTGCCATGGGATGGCATGAAGACGGTGACGCTAACACCCCTCCTAGCAAGCATCTCAGCCCTAGCTCTTACAGCCTCCCCTAGGCCGCCTAAGCTCGCTACCCCAGAGTACTCGAAGCTCGCCATCCAAACCCTACTTATACTTGTTGGTGCGAAGAGCTCCAATCTAGACCCTAACCCTTAGTGTTCTAGCTAGGGAGGTAAATAGCTTAACCCAACCCCATGAAACCTCATCACCAGCCTCAGCAGCCCTCCTTATACTAGCATAATACCTCTTCCTCGCCAATGCAACCCTGATCCTAGCATCCTCCATTAAACGATCCCCAAGAGCTCCCATCCTGTCTAGGATCAGTGCTAGTTCAAGCGCCCCCTCAATGACCCTTGTATTCACCGGGTCGACATCTAGCCTATCCAGGAGCTCTATAAGCTTTATTGCTATGAGCTCCCTAACATAGGGTTCTAGTGGGATTCCAAGACTCCCGGCCATCTCGATGAGCTCTCTGAGCTCCAGCATATCCTGCTTTCTAAGGTTCTCTTCAACCTTCAAGCTTAGCAGTGATGAGAGAGTGTTGGTTAGGTAACCTGGGGGTTTAACACCTGTAGTCTTGAACGTGTAGTGTAAGGGTAGTAGGGTGGGTGAGAGTTTCTCAAGGTAGTCTTTGAAGGAGCTCTTGAAACCCTCCAGTACCCAGAGTGCTAGATCCACCTGGTCGTCTAATAGTAGCTCTGCTACCGTGTAAACCCTCCCCTTGAACAGCTCGCCTAGCATATCCACTAGCCTTGAAGCTGGTGTAAGCCCGAGGTTTGATTTAAATAACGTGTTAACCCTAATGTAGTCCTCGGGCTTCTCCAAGTAGTCTACTCCAACGTAGAGATCCCAGCCTCCGAGGTGGATTAGAACGTAGTATAGGGTGCTCTGCTCCAGGGTAACCGTTGATAGGATGTTTACAACACCCATATCCACCACCACCGGCCCTAGCTCCATCCTATCCCTCCTGGACCTTGAGATCTTGTAGGAGTACACTAAACCCTCGTCTCCCACGATGCCTCTAAGAGCTCTTAAGGCGTAAACCGCGGTTACCATAGCTGGGTCCACTTTCGATCTAAGAGCCTTCTCTAGGAGCTCGTCACCCCTAACACCAGTGTTACTCCTAGCCTCCCTTAGCACTTCCAATACCTCCCCCACATAGCCTTTGAAGCCTAGATCTTCTAGGAGCTCTAAAACCCTAGCAGCATGCCTTAACGCTTGGATAGGCTCGGGCCTGTCGAGATCCTCGTGGAACCAAGCGTCACTAGACTGTGCTAGGAGAGCGTTTCTTAGAGCCTCTAGTAGCTTTAGAGCTCTAACAACAGCGTTTGGATCACCTGGTTTTAAGATATGCTCTTCGACGAAGGAAGCTGTTCTCTCTAAGCTCCTCTCGTAGAGGACATCTATGTAACCTAGAGCTGTAGCCCAGGGGTTCCTGTAGAGCTCAGCCCCCATCAGCTCCAGGGCTCTGAGAACCCCTAGGGATAGGGTGTCTATGGCCTTACGTAGTGGAGCTCTCCACTCCTGAGTCCACCCAGGTCTTATGTCTGAACCACAACCACAGTTAGCTCTCCACCTCTCAACGCCATGAGGGCAGCTCCACGAGGTTCTCTCAGCAACCCTAGCTTTAACCCTTGGTGGTGATACTGATAGGAACTTAGAGTAGTTTGTAACCCCTATGTAGCCTGTGGATTCTAGGATTTCAAGAGCTCTAACAAGCTCCTCCACACCACGCTTCCTATGATGGCCGTAGACCTCGCCATCACTAGCAATGCTAACCAGCTGTGGGCCTTGTAGGAGCTCGTTGAAGGACTCTATAACCCTTGAAGCTAGCATCCTCCCATCTTCTAGGAGGCTGCCGAATGAAACCTCCCTGGATAGCACATCATCGTACACCACAGCCGCTATACTCCTACCAGATGGTAGTACTAGCTTGTATGTAACCCTAGGATCCACCCTATCAACCTTAACCCATCTATCCCCAACCCTTATAGCATCGATCTGGTGAGGTCCTAGCACGATATACCTTATACCGTGGTCGGCTAAAACCTCCAACGTCTCATGGTCAACAGCTGCCTCCGGTAACCAGAAGCCCTCGGGGTACCTATCGAAGGTCTTCTCAAAGAACTTAACCCCCCAGTTAACAGCTAGCTCCCTGTACCTCCTATCAGCGAGAGGCATGATTATATGAGCATAGGGTTGAGCTATAGCGTTTCCAAAACCCTCCCTAGACAAAGACTCCTTATCAGCCTCAACTATAGCATTGTAAACCTTGGGGAGCCTAGCTTTAAGCCACTCAAGGAGGATGGGGCCGAAGGAGAATGATATCCTGGAGTAGACGTTAATAACATCTAAAACCCACCCATCCTCACTGTAGAGAGGGGCGTTAGAAAGCCTAGAGTAACATTCAAAAGCAACCCTCTCATTCCAGTCGTGGAAAGGGCTAGCGGAGAGATCGTAATCAACAAACTCAATCCATGGGTTGAAGCGAGGAGGCTGGTAAAAGTGGCTGAAGAACACTGTAAACCATTCAACCAACCTCCAACCCCTAAGCTGAGATTTCAAACTTGAAACCTAAAGGCTTACCACAACCTCTCCAAAGCCAACCTTAATACCAGCTTTGTAATTCACTTATTTAAACTCCTCCAGCTAGCTCTATAGAAGGCCGTATAGGGTGGGATAAATGGAGGTTCCTCGGAGGCCTGGTTATAGCTTAACAGTTGATAGGATTGCAAAAAGTAGTCTAGCCCGCGATCCTACTAGGGAGATTGTTTATAGGGTTACAGCTGGTGGTGATAGGATTGAGAGATATGATTACTCCAAGGCTTTTGAGAGGGTGAACGCTCTTGCCAACGCTCTATCAGCTCTCGGTGTTAGGAGGGGTGATAGGATTGCTACTCTCGACTGGAACACACACTGGCATTACGAGGCTTACTTCACAGTACCCATGATGGGAGCTGTGTTGCACACAGTTAATGTTAGGCTTGCACCTTTCGAGATAGAATATATTATGAACCACGCTGAGGATAAGGTTGCAATAGTGCACTCTGACTTCACTAAGCTAGTGGAGCTTGTAGCCCCCAGGGTTAAAAGCTTGGAGGCCGTGGTGGTTGTTGATAGTGAGAGTGTACCTGAGAGGATTGGGGGTGTAAAAGCGTACCACTACGAGGACCTTGTGAAATCATATAAGGGTAGGTTTGAATGGCCTGAGCTAGATGAGAACGAGATTGCCGGTATGTGCTATACCAGTGGTACCACAGGGCTACCTAAAGGTGCGTATTTCACTCATAGGATGATAGTCCTACACGCCTTATCCGTAGCGCTCTTCGCTGCAACATCGCCCCTCATAGGGCTTAGAGAGAATTCAACACTACTCCACATCGTACCCATGTTCCACGTATTCTCATGGGGGTTACCTTACATAGCAACCCTTATTAACGCTAAGCAGATTTACCCAAATAGGCTTGCTCCTAGGACTCTACTGGAGCTCATAACTAGAGAGAGGGTTACACATACAGCTGGTGTCCCAACCATCCTCTACATGCTCTTAGCAGACCCTGAGAGTCAAAAGTACGACCTCTCAGGCCTAACATTCTTTATCGGTGGCTCAGCCCTACCTAGAGGTCTAGCTGAAGCCGCTAAGAGGAGGGGTGTAAGGGTTATTGTAGGCTATGGGTTGACGGAGACAGCTCCCGTACTAACGCTTGCCAGCCCTCCAGTAAGGCTCCTAGAGTCTCCTGAGCTGGGCGATCTCGTTATAAGGACTGGATGGCCTATCCCACTTGTCGAACTTCAGGTTGTCGACCCTGAGGGTAATCCTGTTCCAAAGGATGGTAGGAGTATGGGTGAGATTGTTGTCAGAGCTCCCTGGATTACAGCTGAGTACTATAGGGATCCTAGTAAGACTGAGGAGGCTTGGAGGGGTGGTTGGTTCCATACTGGTGATGTTGCCGTATGGTTCGAGGACGGCTCTGTCCTAATAATGGATAGGGATAAGGATGTTATTAAGAGTGGTGGTGAGTGGATTAGCAGTGTTAGGCTTGAGGATGCTATAAGCACACATCCAGGCGTATCGCAGGTCGCTGTTATAGCTGTTAAGAGCAGAAAGTGGGGCGAGAGGCCTGCAGCCATAGTAGTTCCTAAACCAGAGTGGAAGGGTAGGATAACCCTGGAGGAGGTTAGAAGACATCTGGAGGAGAACTACGTAACCAGAGGTCTCATACCAAAATGGTGGCTCCCAGATCTGGTCGTAGAGGTTGAAAGCTTACCATTAACAAGTGTTGGTAAGATTGCGAAGAGGATTCTAAGAGATCAATATAAGCATTTAGAGTTAGACTAGCCTCCTAGGAGCTCTGGATAGTACTCTCTTAGGAGTCTTTTTATATCAGCTTTAGGTGTTATACTCCTATAAGCGTTGAACGCTACCTCAACGTACTCCTCCCTTCTATTCTCATACATGTCTAGTATTTTCTCAAGCCTCTTAACGAAATCCACGTAGTCCTGCTCATCTATCTTTAAAGCCCTCTCATCGCCTTCAATGTCTATGAGCTCCTCCAGCTGGGATCCGAAGAACCACCCGTTAACTCCGTCCTCTACGAGCTCCAAGCTCGCCCCGTCCCTCGATGTGAGGGATGGGACCCCGTTGACTCCAGCTTTCATCTGGCTAGTACCGCTAGCCTCCCATCCCGGGAATGGGGTGAATAGTAGTAGATCTGCTCCTGTAAGGCTGTATTTCGCTATCTCCACATCGTATGCTGGGTGGAAGGCTATGTTATCAAGTTCTCTTGATAGTCTTGCAAGCCTCTCGGCCTGCCCTCTACCCCACCCGTCCCATACATGTGGTTTACCTGCTACGACCAGGAACACCCTATCTCTTAAATCCTTCTCTTGAGCTAGCCTCTCCACATAGTATGGCCTCTTGTACTTTACAATTCTCCTAGTCCAGGATACTATCATCCTCCCCCCAACTCTCTTTCCCGTAAGCCCTGCTATGAGGGATTCTAGCTCCTCTCTTAACCTTAAATGCTCCCCCCACAGCCCACTGGGGCTATCCACATTTCTAACCCTAACCCATCTCTCCAAGTCTACAGCGTTGGTAACATAGTTTATCTTACCAGCGTACATGGGGAATAGCTTCCTGGTTGTCTCAGCATGTTTGCGTGATACAGCGTATACCTCATCAGCCTCCTCCATAGCGGCCTCAGTAGCGGTACTTACACTTGGTAGGCTTACATCCAGGAGGTCTTCAGCCTCACTCTTACAAAGCCTAGGATGACCCCATGGTCCTGGGGTGTGCGTTATAAACCTCTTCCTAACACCCCTAGGTAACATGTATAGAGCTAAGGCTAGGTGTGCCTCCTGGACATCGACAACAGACCCTTCGGACGCGAGCTTCGAAGCTATCCTAGAGGCTATGGCAGCGGATGTAATGTAGTATAAGCACTCATCATCATGATGCCTGTAGAGGTACTTAAACAGGGAAGCCTGCCTCCTAGGCCTTACAACCCTGTATAGTATAGCCTTAGCAGATCCACTCTTATACTCAAACAACTCAGCCTCAGCCACAAGCCTATCATGTCTACCTCTAACCTCCAAAACCCCCACGTGGCTAAGCCTAGCTAGGAATGAAGGAGAGTGCCTATGTCTAACCTCAACGAGACGCGGGCCGTCAACAGTATTATAATCCACATAACCATACGGGTAAAACGGGGCTATGAGGATGTAGGGTAGACCCAGCCTACCCGAAGCATAGAACTTATCAGCCTCCAAAACCCCGAGGCCCCCAGCATAGTTAGCTGAACCTTCAAGTGCAACCTCCATAGCAAGACTGACAATAACCCTCAATACGAGCCACCACAACTACATACACCCAGAGGCCCTTTAAGGGGTACACATATAGGTTGCAGTCTCAATAGATCTTCGAACACCACCTCTCCGTGATCGGCAGCCCGCCCCCTAAATAGACGTAGAGCTCCCTATGGCGGGAAGCCTGGTGAGGACGGTTAACTGTCATCCACCGAGAAGCGGCTATGATAGCTCTTCTACGCTTCTCCTAGCGCTTTCAACACCTCTCACGTACCATGCTATTGACGCTATTAGGCCTAGGGCCCAGAGTATTATAGCCCATGATATGAAGCCTTGGGCTGTTAGGATTCCCTCTGAGTATACTGTTAGAGCTCCCGCTATTCCTGTTAGGCTTACGAGGAAGCCTACCATTGATGATCTGACACCTGTTGGGAATAGCTCGCTTTGTAGAACGCTTATAGACCCCCAGGCCCACTCTGAGAATACCATGTTTATGAGTAGTAGTGTGTAGAATGCTAGTAGTAGCTCTAGGTTGTGGGATAGTAGCACCACTACAGCTGTTAGGGTGCCGCCTAGGAATGCTAGTAGTACTGAGAGCCTCCTAGCACGATCTATTAGGGGTAGTAGTAGGAAAGCTCCTGTGGACGCACCTAGGTTTGCTATGAAAACAATCCTGGGGGCTTGCTCAACTCCAAAAGCGAAACCCTTTGAGTAGGGTACGTAGTAGGCTAGCATACCGTAGGTTACATACTGTGCTACTGTAACCACAGCTAAGACTAGGAGCCTGAAGGGGTATCTTGATAGCGCTTCACCCAGCCCTATGGACTGCTCCGGGGGTAGCTTGAACTCAAGAGATCCTCCAACCCCAGCGAACCTCCTAACGATAGACTCGGCTTCAGTAACCCTACCCTTCACAACAAGCCATCTAACGCTCTCAGGGAACGTTAGCCTAGCTAGCCCAACAACCACAGCCGTGCCCAGGGCTGATAGCAGGAGTAACCTTATCTGAACAACGGGATCCTCGTATATGAACGCGTATAGGAGTGCAGCTCCTGCTATGAGGGCAGCGCCTATGTTCCAGAAGTTTGTTGACATCATCAAAGCTTTACCCCTATGAGCTCTCGGGGTAAGCTCTGCTAGTGCAGCGTAGGCTGCTCCAAACTCCCCTCCAATCCCTAATGTTATAGCTGATGTTAGGATTAGGAATGCTAGCGGGTTCTCGTAGGTGAAGTATAAGAGTACTAGTGCTAGAACCTCTATGGCTAGAACTAGGGTGAACACAGGTCTCCTCCCATAGATATCTGCAAGCCTGCCGAATATGATAGCTCCAAGCCATTCCGCTAGGAGGTTAGCTACGAGCACGTATATAGCTATATCGGGGGCTACGATGTAGGCCATCAGAGGCGCTATGGAGAACATTATGCCGTCGAGCGCATAGTTAGCTGAGACTGTTGCGAAGAGCTTCCAGTGCTCCCAGCTCCACCTAGCGTCGTCTAGGGCTTTCGTGAAGCTTACAGCCCCACCCATCACCGGCACCTCATAGCGCTATAATAGGCTCCGGTTATATACTTATGGATAACCGGGTTAAGGCTGTTGATTACACCATCAGAGCTTATATCAAGGTATGTAACACCGTATCTTAGAGGTTTAATAGCTCTAGAGCTCCACAAGATGGGTTTAAGCCAGCCTAGGATAGCAACACTCCTAGGCGTATCACAGCCCATGGTTGCTAAGTACCTTAAACTTGGTGAACGCTACATGCTATCAAAGCTATCCCAAGCTGGGTTGAGTAGGGAGGAGGTTGAGGTTGTAGCTAGGACTGTAGCACTAAGACTCCTAGAGGATCGGGTTGAAGCTCTAGCAACACTTGCTATGGTAGAACTCTCCCTAATGACGAGAGGTGTTCTATGCAACCTATACTCGAAGAAGACAAAGCTCCCAGAAGCTTGTAGAATACTCAAGGTACACCTAGAGCTAGGAGACCCGTTTGTAGCTGAGGTTGAGAGGGCCTTCAAAGAGCTGGAGTCGATAAGAGGAATCTCAGATATCATACCGGAGGTTGGAGCTAACATAGTTGCAGCTAAACCTGGAGCTTCAAGCCACCTAGATATCGTAGGGTTCCCGGGTAGGATAGTTAGAGTTGATAGAGAGGTGGTAGCTGTAGGAAAACCCATCTATGGAGGTAGCAAGTTCATGGCAAGGTTACTTCTAGAGATACAGAGGAGGTGGGGAGGCGTAAGAGCCATGATATCGCTTAGATGGAGTAAGGAGCTCCTAGAAGCTCTAGGGAAGCTGGGCATGGAGGTATGTAGCGTAGGCCCCTTCACCAACATTAATAGGTACTGGGTGGAGCTCCCATCATACCTTGATAAGTGCGTAAAGCAACCTAGAGTTATAAACGACCTAGGAGGACCTGGGATAGAGCCTATAATCTACATACTAGGATCATCAGCTTTAGAGCTAGTAGGCATAGTTAGGCTTGTAATGGAGAGACTAGAACTTTAGATTTTGAAATGAGCTCCGCCTCCCTAAGCTCAGCATTTGATACTTGAGAGGTGTTTAGAGGGCCGTAGAGATCGTCGAGAGCTCCTTTGATAGCTTCTAGAGCCTCCTTTAAGGTGGTGCCTGCTATGTCTCTTAGGTTTGCTGGGTTGTACTTAGCCGAGGTAACCTCCCCCCTTATGACCTTATCAATTCGAGGTTTTAGAACCCTCCTTAGAACCTCAATGTTGCTTGATACCAGTAGTGTAGCGTGTGCAAGGTAACCTCCAGGTCTTAGTGCTGCTGATGAACCTGAAACCTTGTAGCCTTTAACAACTACATCGTTGAGATTCTCAACCCACCCTTCAACGCCTAGTCTTCTAAGAGCCCCTAGAATCACCTCTGTTATCTCCTTGTAAACATGGTCTACCATCTTGTAGGTGTTGGAGGGTCTTACTATGGTGACATTAATGTTCCCGTAGTCGTGGTATACTGCTCCACCACCACTAACCCTCCTGAGTATCGGTATACCTAGCTTCAAGGCCCCAACGCAGTCCACCTCCTCGCATGGTTTTAGGGTGTAGCCTATCACTATGGAAGGGGGGTTTATCCAGATCCTCGCTGTAGGACCTCTAAGCCCCTTACGCACTGTTTCCAGGAGTATCTCCTCTAGTGCAACGTTAACAGCTGGGTTTGGGTTGGAGTACTCTACTACCTCCACCTCTCAGCAACAACCCCCTCTAGGTTCCACTCGGGCCTTGAGTACTTCTCCCTGTAGAGCTCTAGGGCTAGGCTTAGCTCCTCTTTTGAGAAACTATCCTTCTGAAAGTTCCTGTAGCCTAGTGCTTCGGTAAAACCCTCTATGAGGGCTTCTATGACTCTCTCCAGCTTAACATCTAGGAGCTCCATTACACCCACTATCCCACCCCCTACACCCTCCTCTACTCTCAGGACTCTGGAGAATAGATTGTGATCATACCTAAGTAGTAGTGTTCCATGCTGCAATATGACACCCCAATCCCTCCTCTGAGCACTCCCAGACACCTTCCTCCCACCAATCATTACATCGCTCGACCCCGGGTTTACATAGCAGAAATCCCTGGACCAAGGCTCGCCTAAGCCTCTAACACCAGCCTCCAAGCCAAGCTTTCTAATAGCCAAGGCTACACCCTCTGCTATCCGTGCAGCTGAGCCGGCAACATCTAGTGTGTAGAGAGGGTGATTGTTAGAGAGCACTACACTATAGGTTACCTCGTCGTCCTGGGGGTGCAGTAATGCTGCTCCACCAGTAGGCCTCCGGACAAGCTTAAAACCCAGTCTTTCAACATCCTCTAGGCGTACAGACCTCCTAGCATCCTGCCTCCTACCAATACTAACACCGCTTGGAAGCCACATGTAGAGCCTAAGGGTGTCATAGCCTATTGTATTCCTAAGCCTAGCTAAAGCCTCGTCAACAGCCATGTTAAACTGGGGGTCTCTGGGGCCGTCGACTATGACTCTAAGACTCAAACCCCTTCAACCTCCTAGTAGCCTCAATGTAAGCCTCCTTAGCCTTATAGCTAGTCCTAGCTAGGGGATGTGCTACCACGTAGGAGAAGCCTAGCTTGTAGGCAACCCCCTCTAGCTTCCTGAACTCCTCTAACGTGTACATCTTAGCTAGAGGTAGCTGTTTAGGGCTAGGTCTAAGGTACTGTGAGAGAACGAGTATATCAACACCAGCCCTCCTCAAATCAAACATGGCCTCAACAACCTCCTCAAAGCTCTCACCGAAACCTAGTAGTATGGAGGATTTGGTTATGAGATTTGGATTAAGCTCCTTAGCAACCCTTAAAACCTTAAGGCTTTGATCGTAACTAGCCCTCCAATCCCTAACCATGGGAGTTAACCTTCTAACAGTCTCAATGTTATGAGCTAGAACATCGGGCCCGGCCTCAACAACCACTCTCAAAGCATCCTCATCACCCTGGAAGTCTGGTATTAAAACCTCAACCTTAACATTTGGGTTAAGCCTCTTAACAGCCCTAATAGTCTCAGCGTAATGCCCAGCACCACCATCAGGTAGATCGTCCCTATCAACAGATGTTATAGTAACATAGTCTAACCCCAAAACTCTAACAGCTTCAGCAACCTTCAAAGGCTCCATCGGATCGAGAGGTTGAGGTCTACCCTTCCTCACATAACAAAACCTACAACCCCTAGTGCACACATCACCCATTATCATGAATGTCGCAACACCACCACCCCAGCATTCGAAGATGTTAGGACATAGAGCCCCCTCACATACAGTAGCAATACCAAGCCTTGAAACTAGGCTAACAACACCCCTATACCTATCATTAACAGAAACCCTAATCCTAACCTTCTCCAACAACATCAACCCTCACAAGCTCAGAACCAGGCTCAACAGGCGAACCCTGGGATACTAGGACTTCGCTAACAACACCATCATAGGGAGACTCTATGACGAGAACAGCCTTCTCAATCTCAACCTCAACAACAGGCTCACCCCTAGAAACCCTATCACCAGGTTTCTTAAGAACACTAATAACCCTACCCCTCCACCCACCCCTCCTAGGCCAAAGCTCCATAGGAATAACTATGGACTTCACGAAGCTAACACCCTATCATTATGTAGTGGAGTAGAAGAAGCTTATAAATAGCGTTTATACACCACGCTTAGTGCGTACCACCTACAAGTTTTATTAGGCTTGAATATTAAGGAATATTAAAGGGTAACCATCATGACAGGTGATATAAAAACCATCATTGACGATGAGGAGATGTTTCTAGAACACATGATTAACAGAATCAAAAAAGGCGAAGATCCATCCTTGGTATTTCTAGAAGCATTTAAGAGACACATGGAAATAGCAGCTAGTCACATAGATTGCCCTTATTGTGCTAAGCATATGAGGATTGAGGCAGAAGAGATGGAGAAGGTTATTCAATGGATTAAAATTAGAGGGAATAAAACTCATAGTCATTCTGTTACAGAAAGACTAAGCGTAATCCCCTCCTCTATGAAAATCCTAGTTTACACAATTCTTGGTGGTTTAAAGAGGGCTGGTATCGTATGACATATGATGATATTCTTGTAGAGGACATTAATAGGTATATGGAGGCACTTGAAAGTACGAAGAGTTACCTAGAGAGTGGTGGTGACATAACATACGCTTTCCTGACTCTTGCTAAGTTAGATTTAGAGCTAGCCTCAAAATATATTCATGATCCATACTGTAGAAAACATGTACTAGGAGAGTATAGAGCTCTTGAAAAAGCACTATCCTTTGCCATGATGGCATACGAGTGGAAAATGGGAATAGGAGGCTGGCGTCATAAAGTCAAGTTAGTTATAAAAGCTACGATGGAGATAATGAAATTAATATCAATTCATCTCTCCAGACTCTAGTAGAACCTCTTGTCGCAAGAGTACCAACGGGTAACTTAATTATTCATATTCTCGTAGTCATCAAGTATTTAAGTAAGCATGTCTACCTAGAATAATATTGAAGAGGGGAGTATGTTATGGTGGAAGTTCGAGTTAGAGAATCTATACCTTTAACCCCTATGCGAGAGATAATAGCTAAACGTATGGTTGAAAGCCTTCAAACCATGGCTCAGGTTACATTAACCCTCGAAGCTATAGTTGATGGTTTAGTAGCAACGAGAGAAGATCTTTTAAGGAAGCTAGAAAGTTTGGGACTTAGAGTTACGTATACCGATATACTTGTTAAAGTTGTAGCTGGACTCTTAAGAGAGCATCCTTACCTAAATGCTACACTTGAAGAAGATAGGATTAAGATCCTCGACGAGGTTAACATAGGTGTAGCTGTAGCAATAGATCACGGGCTTATAGTCCCTGTAGTTAAAAATGTGGATAAAAAGAGATTCGAGGATATAGTTAGAGAGATCCGTGATCTAGTTACGAGAGCGCGTGAAGGGACATTAACTCCTGACGACGTTAGTGGGGGTACATTCACTATAACGAATCTGGGAATGTTTGATATAGATGCCTTCACCCCTATAATAAACCCGCCTGAGGTAGCAATACTTGGTGTAGGTAGAATTCAGAGGAAGCCTGTAGTTGTAGGCGATGAGATTAAAATTGCTAATGTAATGTGGTTAAGCCTAACATTTGATCATAGAGTCGTGGATGGACATGTGGCTGCTAGGTTCCTCCAGGAACTAGCTAAAACACTTAACGATAAAGAGAAAATATTAAAGCTTGTAGTGGGAGATTAAAACAGAGAGATTTAAATGGAATTAGGATCGTTCCAGGCTTACGTTAAGTTCTAGGGTAGTAACTAAATTTCCACATGCCCCTCTGAGATAGCTCTGGCTAGCTTACTAACATTAACAATGTAAGGGCCTTCCGGGTTTACGTAGATGTGAACCTTATCTGAGGGGTAGACTTCTACTTCCCTCTCCCCATCCAGGGCTATAGTGTAGGAGGGGGTTTCTAATGGGATCTTATCACCAACTTTGTATAATGCTATTTCGCTAACTCCTATGCTTTTGACTATACCGGGAGCTATTATAGCTTTTTTCTTGAATGTCCAATCGCTATCACTAATCTTAAAGTACAGTGCTCGCTCATCACCCAAGTCTATTTGTTTAATCATCCCCGCTATCCCTGCTAACCCTATACTTAAAGGTGACGAGATGGAAACAACAGCTTCTTTAATCATGTGAATATCGATGAGGGCTTTGGAGCCTCTGAATATATAATCAGTTGATGCTACATCTACTAGAGCGTGATCCACAAGCCTACCTTCTACGAGGACATCGAGCTTTTTAAGCTTAATACTATAATGCCTAGCGATTTTAGGGTTCAAGGCTATAGCTCCAGCTAGAATTGCAGCCACACTTCCGTCTATGAAAAAAGGTATTACATTATTGGTGCCTGTTGATATTGGAAGAAGGGGTATGTCGCGTGAAGCCTTAGAAGCTACTCTTACCGTTCCGTCTCCTCCAAGTAGAACTATGCATGATACTTTACGTCTTACCATGTATTCTACAGCTTTAACTGTATCCTCAGGCTCCCCACTTGGATTCATATCTACTAATTCCACATCGGTGTATTCAAGGTTTTCTACGAGGCTAAGTGCGCGCTGAGCAACACCATAGAAGTCGGGCATAACATATATCTTGCTTATACCTATACCATCCAGCCCTTTGATAATTCTCGATGCTATGTAAGCCTTCTGGTTATTATCTATAAAGCTAGCATGAGAAGTTAACCTTCTGATATCAGTACCTGAGATGGGGTTAATGATGAGACCTACATAAGCCAAATCTTACCCCTAATCTAGGTTTAGAGAAAAAGCTGAGGTTTATAAAAAGATGTGAGATAAGCGCTTAGATTTTACCCTGATACCTCTACTTCAAAGAGCGGATCCCCTGGCGATATGTGTGCTCCCTTACCCGCTAAGATCTTTATTATCTTGCCCTCTACAGGAGATGGCACCTCTATCCTTACCTTTGCAGCCATTATAATACATACTATATCTCCCTTTTTAACAGTCATACCTTCCCTCTTAAGCCATTCAACAATAACACCTTTTCCAAACCTCCTAGCATCCCAAAGTGGCGGGGTTGTAATCACAATGGATTTCGACACTTTAGACACCGTTTTTCCGTTTCACAGCTAGTGACATATCTAAGGTTTTTTAACTAAGCTTCTTACCTCATCTACGATTCTTTCTACTGACGGTATCACAAATCTTTCCAAGACAGGGCTGAAGGGAATTGGTGTATCGGGAACAGCTAGCCTACGTGGCGGTGCTTTAAGATACTCTAGAGCGTTCTCTGATACAACAGCTATAATCTCACTAGTAAGCCCATATGATAGGTAGTCTTCATCGACAACTAATAATCTCCCAGTCTTCTTAACGCTATTGATTATAGTTTTCTTATCCAAGGGAACTACTGTTCTAGGATCTATTAACTCCACGCTTATGCCCTCCTTAGCCAGGATCTCTGCAGCCTCTAGAACTCGATGAACCATTAGACCTGTCGCTATAACTGTTACATTCTCTCCCTCTCGTACAACCCTAGCCTTCCCAAAGGGTATGGTATAAGGTTCCTCGGGGACATGTGTAATAGCGGTCTCAGGGTAAGGCATCCAAGGTAGACCCATTGTACCCTTATGGAACAGATATACTACCGGGTCGTCGTCTCTTATAGCTTGAATCATGAGACCCTTTGCATCATAGGAGTTAGATGGGAATACTACCTTAAGTCCCGGTACGTGAGCGAAGGTTGCTGTAAGAACTTGCGAGTGTTGAGCTGCATCACTATAACCTCCACCAACTGCCATCATTAAGACTACGGGGTGTTTAACCTGACCTCCAGACATGTAGTGATCTTTAGCTAGATGGTTAAAAATCTGATCCCAGGTAGCGCCTATGAAATCGGCAAACATGAGGTCCACTATGGGTCTCATTCCAAGAGCGGATGCCCCTACAGCTGCACCTACGAACGCCGACTCTGAGATAGGAGTATCTCTCACTCTTTCAGGTCCGAACCTATCAATTAACCCTGCAGTCTCACTCCATATACCTCCATAAACACCTATATCCTCGCCCATAACGAAGACTGAAGAGTCTCTCTCCATCTCCTGAGCTATGGCCTCTTGTATAGCTTTATACATAGGAAGTGGGCGTTCACCTTTAGGTAAACCTATATCTGGGACCCCCGTAGCCTCGGTAGGTGGGTTGGCGAAGACATCGAAAAGTGCCTCCCTAGGATCGGGGTATGGAGCTGATAGAGCAAACTCTATAGCATCTCTTATCTCCCTTTCCACCTTCTCTTTAATTCTCATATCCTCATCTTCGCTAAGCCACCCCCTCTTTACGAGCGCCTCTCTAGTTCTTAGGATAGGGTCTTTCTCCATTAGCTCTTCTATCTCCTTAGGGGGTCTATAGAGTTGAGGATCGCCCTCGAAGTGACCGTAGAACCTATAGGTTTCAATCTCTATAAGTGAAGGACCTAAACCTTTCCTAGCTCTATCCACAGCTTCCTTAGCAGCTTCGAATATGGCGAAGAGGTCGTTGTCAGGGATGAAAACCCCGGGGATTCCATATGAAACAGCTCTATCACTATTCCTTAGAATAGCCGTAGACTTGGATTTAGGAACAGATATAGCCCATTTATTGTCTTCAACTACAAATATCACAGGTAGTTTCCAGAGGGCTGCTAGGTTCAAAGCCTCGTGGAATGTGCCTTGATTTGCCGCCCCATCACCACCATAGGCTACGGCTACGCTATCTAACTTCCTCATCTTAAACGCTAATGCAGCACCAGTAGCTTGAGGCCAGCTAGCTCCTACAATCCCACTACAGCTAAATCTAATAGTTGCGTCGAATAAATGCATATGACCGCCTTTACCTCTGCTTAACCCAGTCTTTTTACCTAGAAGCTCGCTAGCTAATCTCCTAAGATCCACCCCCTTAGCTATAATTAGATGATGCGATCTATGAGTACCGACAACAACATCGTCTTTACGTAGGTGAGTTATGACACCAACAGCTGCTGGTTCCTGGCCGGCTGCTAAGTGCATCTCACCGGGTAAGGGTCCAGCTGCAATGTTAAATAGCGGCTTCTTACCTTCATAGTATAGATCACGTATTGTTTCCTCAAATCTTCGTATTTTAAGCATGGTCTCATACATTTTAATAGCGACTTCAGGAGTTAGTTCTACCAATAACACCACCTCTGAGCCTAGGGAGTGGTTGAAAGGTATTTAAGTACTTTACGGTTCTTTTGATAATAATAATCTGGTTATATCTACTATCAAATATCATAATCCTCTAATCCTCTTTATTCGAGGCTATGCATAGAGAATATCTATAAACATTAACTGGCATACCTAGCATGTAGAGGGGGGACCTTGAATGTGGAGTAGTAGAACTGTAATAGCTTTGGATCCAAAACTAGATACGAGCTTGGATAAATGGGTTAGCTTAGCTTCGAGCTTGTGCGATCTTGTTGCCGGGTTTAAGGTTGGCATCCCCTTCATGTTCAGCTATGGTGTTAGTGGTTTGAGGGCTTTGAGGAGCTCCTGTGACAGGCTTCTAATAGCTGATTTTAAGCTTGCCGATATAGACTATGTTATGGTGTCAGCTTTATCCCATGTTATTGACTACGTTGACGGTGTTATAGCTCATGCTTTTATAGGGCTTAAGGGTGGTTTGGAGGGGTTGAAGAGTTACCTTGACTCTGCAGGTGTTAAGTTGATACTCGTTATATCCATGAGCCACGCGGGCAGCCTTGATGTGATCGATGTTAATGTTGATAGGCTCCTATGGGTTGCGGGTAGGCTTAAACCCTGGGGTCTTGTTGCTCCAGCTACAAGGCCTCATGTAATCTCCTATGCTAGGGGGAGAGCTCCGTGGGCTGTGATATTGGCTCCAGGTGTTGGAGTTCAGGGTGCTAGGCCTGGTGATGGTATTAGGGCTGGGGCTGACTATGAGATAGTTGGAAGGCTTGTAACAGAAGCTTCTAACCCGGTTGAGGTTGTTAAATGGATAAACGGGGAGCATGTTAGAGCTCTTAAAGAGAGAGGAGGTTAACAGTTTAAGATCGCCTAGGCTAAACCTAGAATTGGGGTGCTTTATGGAGGGTTACTGTAGGGAGCTCGCTAGCATAATAGCCTCACGTGAAGCCCTCCTCTTCGGGGAGTTCACACTATCATCTGGTTTGAAGAGCAACTACTACCTAGATCTTAGGAGGCTCCTAGGGGATTGGAGCTCTTATAAGAGGGTTTTAGAGCTCCTAGCTGAAAAGGTTTTAAAAGAGTTTGAGAGCTTCGACGTCGTTGTTGGTGTTGCAACAGCAGGTATACCGTGGGCTTCCGGCCTAGCTTTAATGCTCGGCAGAGGGCTGGCTTATGTTAGGAGTGAGGTTAAACAACATGGTACATCTAGAGCTGTTGAGGGCGCTCCAAGGCCCGGCTCCAACTGCATCGTGGTAGACGATGTTGCCACAACAGGGTCTTCGCTTGAAAACGCTATAAGGGGCCTGGAGGGCTTATGCAATGTGGTAGGAGCTCTCGTGATAGTAGATAGGATGCAGGGGGCTGGAGAGAGGCTTAGAGAACGCGGTGTAAAGCTTGTAAGCCTGCTAACAATCGAGGAGCTCCTTAAATGCTTCAACCAGAGCACGTTAAAACATTAAACAACATCTAACCCCGCCATGCTAGAATCACCTCATCATCGATCTTTCTCTCATACCACCATATGCCCTAGTGTAGTCAGACCACTAAACGCTACGAGGCGTTAACCCTCCGCCCCCCTAAAACCCATATAAGTTAACTTAAAGATCCTCCCATACCATTCTCGAAGCTACTGAAGCCCATCTTTGTTTCAAGCTTAGACTACCTGAGGGGAGGAATGCATTCTCTCGTGATCGGGGGCGAACAGCTCTCGTAGAGTGGCCTAGGTTTCGTTTAACTGTTGGGAGGCCGGATGGTGGGGAGCCGGAAAATATAAAAGGCGAGGAACTACCATCTACTGAGAAACGGTGGTTGTTTGAAGGATAGGGATAAGCTTAGGGATTATGAGTGGTTACTCCAAAGACTATATCAGAGAATACCGCCTAAATCTGGGAGTGCCGAGCTTGAGATACCTGAGCCTGAGATGATACAGATCGGGAGTAAGGTTATAGTAAGGAATTTTAGGAGGATAGCTGAGAAGCTTAAAAGAGACCCCTACATAGTTGCTAGGTACCTCTTAAAGGAGATGGGCACCGGGGGTAAGTATGAGGAGGAGAGCGGGCATCTAACGCTAGACTCGCAGATAAGGAGGGATACGATAATGAAGTTCCTTAAAATGTTCGAGAAAACGTATATAAGATGCCCTACATGTATGAGCATAGACACGAGGCTGGAGAGGAGGGAGAAGGAGAGAATATGGTTCCTAGTATGCGAGGCATGCGGAGCAGAGCAACCAGTTAAACCCATATAGCGGCTATGCTACACGCTAACCCTCCCGGATAGGAGAGAAGATATTCTGCCAGCAAGCTTCTCAACATCCCTTCTAACACCAGCTATGACCCCCCTGACCTCCTCACTCGAGGCTACAGCCTCAGCCTCCTTAAACCTCGTTATCGCGTATAAGAGGACCTCGTTGGCATCCAGTAGCGCTATTAAATCCCTGTAGCTCTCAGGAGCTCCTGATAGAGCTCTTCTGTTAAGGCATTCGACGTGTACAGCCCCAATACCCCCTATGAACGTGAACCTTTGACCTTCAATGATGGTACCACCGCAGAGACCGCAGGTCCAGCTCTTACTCATAGCCTCCCACCACCATGGGGTTTAACTGCTACCGGGGGATTTATAAGTGTGAGTATCTATGCCATCTACCCCTTAGGAGCTACCATGACCTTGAGGCTCCCCACTCCAACGTACGTCTCTTTAACATTGTAGCCTAGGGTTTCGAAAGCTCCTTTTACGAAGGCTTCTATGAGTTTTGATGTCTCCTCTGTTTTCCACGATCCTATTATGGATATCTCTAGGGTAGCGTCTCTCCTTGTTGTTTTAACCTCTTTGAATGCTGATATCTTCGATATTACTGTAAGTGTTTTAAGTAGCTCTTCTACGTTAGAGGGGGTTCCATAGTAGCTTATTGTCGTAGATGCTATCCTAGCTCCTAGCTGTCTGAAATCCTCTATGAGGGAGTTTAGGGTTCCAGCGTCTCTCGACGCTATTACTATGAGCTTCTCCACAACATCTATTGGTAGTAGCACGGGGTCTATGAATGATGCTAGTTTAAGTATTACAATGAGATCTCTTAGATCTCCAGGTGTGAAACCCATATCCATAGCGTCACATGTTACCTCTAAGGCTTCGGTTGCTAAAGCTGAAACAACCATCTTATTCCTTCGGCTGAGCTCTGAAAGCCTCCTAGCTGTAGACTCGTTGATAGCCACAGTCGTCCTTTTCAATTGAGCCACCAATAGGTATACTGGGGGAAGCGGGTTTAAAGCCTTCCACCCTAGATTAAACTGGTGTCGGAGATGGAGTACACATCCCTTGGCTCCACAGATGTTAGGATATCTAGGATAGGGTTGGGGACGTGGCAGTTTAGCGATGCGTGGGGGGTTAAGGACTATGAGAGGGCTAAGTCCATCATATCAAGAGCTCTAGAGCTAGGCGTAAACTTCATAGACACAGCTATGGTATACGGGAGGGGGTTGAGTGAGGAGTTTATTGGGAGGGCTTTAAAAGAGTTGGGGGTTAAGAGGGATGATGTGGTTATAGCAACAAAGATTCCGGGGGAGCTCCTATCACCTAGCGATATACCTAAAGCTGTCGATAGGTCTCTTAGGAGATTACAGGTTGAATACGTAGACCTACTGTTGATACACTGGCCCCCATGCTGGCATAACATCCCAACATGCACTTACATGAGAGCTCTTGAGAGATTAGTAAACCTAGGTAGGGTAGCATACCTAGGGCTAAGCGATTACCCTGTAGAGCTTGCTGAAGCGGCTAGAACCTGCCTTTCGAGAACAGATATAGAGGTTCTCCAGGTTAGATTCAACCTTGTAGAGAGGTGGGCTGAGGAGGAGCACATACCTTATGCTGAGGAGAACAACATGACTGTGATGGCGTGGAGCCCATTAGCTAAAGGAGCTCTCACGGGTAAGTACACCCTAGAGGATCTAGGTAAATTCCAGGATCTTAGGGTCAACGAGCCTGTATTCCACCCTGATAACTACGCTAGAATACTAGACCTTGTTAAGGTGTTAAGAGAGATTGGAGGAAGATATGAGAAGACCCCGGCACAGGTGGCGTTAAACTGGTTACTCCAATACAGTGACCTCATAGTACCCATACCAGGTGCCAGGAGCCCTGAGCAGGTTGTAGAGAACGCTGGTTCCACGGGTTGGAGGCTTAGCTACGAGGATTGGAGGAGGATTGATGAGATTAGCAGGGGCATCCGGGTATCCTATGCGATCTGGTGATATTATTCTAGTGTATCTATATATATGTAACTCTATGGAAATAGTTAAAAATATAAATGCTAGGCTTAAACCTAGATCCATGGTGTAGTGCTGTGATATCAATTATAGGGACTGGTAGAGTTGGGACGGCCGCCGCCCTCGTGGCTTTACTTAGAGGGCTTGATGATAAGATTGTATTAGTGGACATAGTACCGGGGCTCGCTCAAGGGGAGGCTCTTGATCTAGCCCATGCAGCTTCAACACTTGGAGTTGATATCGAGATCGTTGGCTCAGAGGATTTCAGTGCTATAAGAGGTAGTAGTATTGTGCTTGTTACAGCTGGTAAGCCTAGGAAGCCTGGTATGACTAGGGAGCAGCTCCTAGCTGATAACGCTGCCATAGTAGCTGATATAGCTTCTAAGATCAAACAATACGCTCCAGACTCCATAGTCTTGATGACTACGAACCCTCTGGACGCTATGGTCTACGTCATGTATAAGAAGCTAGGGTTCCCAAGGGAGAGGGTGATAGGGTTTAGCGGTGTCCTAGACTCAGCTAGGCTAGCATACTATGCTTCTAGGAAGCTTAAGGTGAGCCCTTCATCCATAACACCGATAGTGATAGGGATGCACGGTGAGGCTATGTACCCTGTGCCAAGGCTATCAACTGTAGGGGGTATACCGTTAACACAACTACTCTCACCAAGCGAGATAGAGGATGTGGTTAGAGAAACAGTACAAGCTGGAGCTACGGTGACTAAGCTAAGAGGTTACAGTAGCAACTACGCCCCCGGAGCAGGGCTTGTCTTAATGGCTGAGGCTATTAAGAGAGACTCTAAGAGGACGTTCATAGCCAGCGTGTACCTAGACGGAGAGTATGGTGTAAGCGATGTTGTAGCGGAGATACCAGTAATACTAGGTAGGAGGGGTGTTGAGAGGATATTAGAGCTACCGTTAAACGATGAGGAGAAACAAGGGTTCCTGAAGAGCGTTGAAGCTGTTAGAGCGTTGATAAACGCTCTCCCAGAGGAGTATAGAAAGTAGAATCTACACTGGAAACTCAATCAAACCCTCTTCACATTTCTTTCCTCAATGCTAGTAGCCTCCACTACCGCTCCTAGTCTTGAGAGCTCCGCTAGTAGAATCTTTATTGAATCTCTTAGAGCTATGTACTTGTTAACATACTCCTCGGAGCTCAGCTCCCCCCTCCTGAAAGCCTCTTCCAGCATGTTAACCTCTAACCTCAGATCCTCTACCCTCTTCCTCAAATACTCAACCATAAACCTCTCCATTTGAACCTCCGCTACGATAGTGTGTGCTCTCAAGCTCTCAGGCTTATAAACCCCTGTAATCCTTCCATCCTCTAAAGCGTATATCCTATCTGTTAACCTTGCAACTCTAGGATCGTGGGTGGCTATTACAACAACCCTCCCCTCTCTAGCCAGCCCTACTAGCACGTTTACAACTTTCTCAGCATTAACTATATCCAGCTCCCCTGTAGGTTCATCAGCTAGTATTATCCTGGGGTTGTTGGCCAGCGCTACCGCTATAGCTACCCTCTGCCTCTCACCACCACTAAGCTCCTCAGGAAACCTCCCCTCCCTACCTCTAAGACCTAGGCTTTCAAGCAGACTCCTAGCCCTAGCCTGAGCCTCCCTATACGGAACGCCTGCTGCTAGCATAGGGGCTACCACGTTCTCCAAAGCTGTCAATGTAGGTATTAGATTGAAGAACTGGAATATGTAGCCAACACTCCTAAGCCTATACTCTCTAAGCTTCTCCTCACTTAGACCAACAATGTTAACCCCGTTGACTATGACACTACCGGCTGTAGGCCTATCAACACCACCTATTATGTTGAGTAGGGTGGTTTTACCAGAACCACTAGGCCCCATAACGGCTACAACCTCGCCAACACCAACCTCCATGGATACGCCTCTAAGCGCTTGCACAGCGTTCTCGCCCGAGCCGTAGATCTTAACCAGATCTAAGACCTTCACGAAGGGCATCCAGCTACACCCTCGATACCAGCTCTATGCTAAGCCTCCTAGACATGTGGGTTAATAGCACCAGTGGTGCTATTAAGCTTATAGATACGCCTAGTAGCACGACGAGCACACCTGTAGAGTCTATCGTAAGACTAAGGGGTGTGAGGCCCCTAGCCCTTAGGGGGCCTGAGAACACGCTCCCAAAGGTCTCTACGAACCCCTTAGCTGATATGATGCCTAGAGGTGATAGGAGGATTGAGATTAGGGTTAAGGCTAGGACCTGAGCGTACGTGAACCTAACGAGCCCCCCTAGTGGTACACCACGTGTCTTGAGGATTGCAAGCTCCCTCTCCAAGCTCTTAAACAGAGTGTAGCCCACCATAACAGATGATATGAGGATGAAGCCTGATAGGAGGGTGAAGGCCGTGTACGAGTAGAACATCATGGAGAGGGCCATTACATTGAAGAACGTTGAGCCGAAATCAGCTCTACCAGCGAGAACCGGGGAGTTCACGTTATACCACTCGCTAACACTAGCCCTTATGATCGCGGCTGCCGCGACGAACGATAGTGTTAATGTTATGGAGGCTGTTAGGGAGCTAAACCTAGGGGATACCCTTGGGATAGCTGAGCCCACCAGGTAGCCTAGACCACCACCAACAACCCCCGCTGTAACCCCCGTAACCCACCTCATGAAACCCTCCCTTGAGAGTAGGAGTAGTGTTAGATAGTATGGTATGACTACCGGGGCTATGAAGCCTACGAAGAAGTCCACTAACACGTAGAACACCGCTAAAACTGTTAGAAGCGGGTGCACACCTGATGCAAGCCTAACAAGCTCCGTAGCACTGATACCCGTTAGCCAGAGCACGTACTTGAACGAGCATAGAGCGAAGAGTATCGTTAGGGAGGTGCTAGGCCTCCAAGACCCATGCTCGGCCTGGAGGTATGATCTCGAAGCCTGTGTTAGGTCTATGACTCTAAGCACACCCCTAACCTTGAGGTAAACCACAGCTGAGATTGTGAACGCCATGAACACAGCTGATAGGACGTAGCCTACATCCAGTAGAGGTGGCGTGTAGTAAACCCTCCCCATGGCTAGACGGGCTGTAACCTCCACAAGAACCCTTAGTAGGGGTAGTGATGTGATGATAGCTAGAGCGGATACAGTGAGAGATAAGAGTGCGAAGCCCACTGTGAAGCTCCTAAAAGGTAGGCCCCTGATGAGGCCTAGGGCTACAAACCTCCTAACATCGTATGCTACAAGCTCCCCAACAGCTCTAGCTAGTATCCACGATGTAACCACGACTGGGAGCGTGAGGGAGAATATGAAGGCTGAGACTAGGATGAAAGCTCCTGAGAACGCTGAGATAGTGGAGGCTAGCACACTACTACTATCGGTAACGGTAATCCTGGCGGTGAGACCCCTATAGTCTACCTCCTGAGACCGGGTTACAGAGATTCTAACAAAACCCCCCATGCCCTCTCGAACCTCGAACAACTTAACCCCAAGAGCATCCTCTAGAACCCTAGATACAAGCCCCTCATACTCCCTACTAGCCTCAGCCACGGACTCCGGGACTAGAACCGTGAAGGCACCCAAGCTGAAGTTAACCATGTAGGTGTACCAGAGCTCAACAAAACCCCGGGGGTTACTTAGGATAACGTGCTCTAGGAGCACCGGCTCCAGGAGGACTGGGGGGCATGGTGGTATCATATCGCAGGTGAAGGTATACGTATCGTTAAACCTAACACCCAGCTCCTCAACCAGCCTTAGTAACCCCTCTCTTAGACCAGACTTAACGAGCACATCGTTTAAACCAAGACTACCAGGGGCCGGGTACCCCTCAACCACCCTAACCCCAGCCATACCCCCATAGAGGGATCCTATGGTAGGCTTGACGGGGGATGCTACGAGGATAGGCTGTGCTGGGGTTCTTTGAGGAGCTCCACCCTCTAACCCTGGCAACCCTACCTCCGTCATGTTTCCAAGTGAGGCTTGAACTAGTAAAACCACGTTATCCGCTATACCCACTCTAAGCCTCTCCCTTAGCCCTACCATCTCTCTATGCAACTCTACCAACCTACTGAGATCCCCTCCCACGGGGGCTACCTGGAGGCTTACTGTGTAGTGTAGTGGTAGTGATCTGGCGATCTCCTCTGTCGAGTAAATCGAGTTGTTTTGAACCGACGCTAGAACACCTGTGACCATAAGTACTAGTAGTATGCTCACTAGGGTTAAAGCTAGGGGCCCCCATTTAAGCCTTAGGAGCGTCTTGTAAGCTAGTATGGAGCTCATCCACTTCTACCCTCCAGAGCTTACCACGAGTAGGGTTTTACTTGCTAGCTCAGCTGGAAGCGGCCACATTAGGAGTACCTCTACGGCTAGAGGCTCCCTCCCACTCATAGGGGTTGTAATGCTAGTCCTACCCAGCAGTATGTCTATGAGTGAGACCCTCCTCTCAACCCATAGGGCTGGTGCATCCCCGGGGAGCCCTGCTAGCTCCCTGGCTCTCCTTATAGCATCTTCTAGCGTGCCAACCATGTCTACGAGTCCTAGCCTTTCAGCTTCAACCCCCGTGTAGACCCCTGCTCTAAGAATCTCCCTGTAATCTCTAATCTTATCACCCCTATGCTCTCTAACCTTCTCTGCGAACACACCTGCAACACCGTTGATAAGCCTCCTCACAGCCTCTATATCGTTTAACGTAGCCTCCCTGTAGGGGTTACCTATATCCTTTAAATCACCGCTTTTAACTGTTGTAACGTTGATACCAAGCTTATCCATTAAACCCTTATAACTTATTATAACAGCTATAGCCCCTACAGAGCCTACGAAAGCTGTGGGGTGAGCTACAATCTCATCCGCTGGAAGCACTATAAGGTAACCACCTGATGTGCCGTAACCGGTAACATAGGCTACTACAACCTTTTCACGGGATAGCTCTCTAACAAGCTCGTAGACCTCGAAAGAGGCAGCGGTACCACCAGGGCTATTTACAATGAGGACAACGGCTTTAGCGAAGGGGTCCCTCTTAACAATATCAAAAACACTCCTCGCATCCCCAGGTGTTATAGCACCGCCTAGGAGGGGTCTCTCGTAGTCTATAACCCCTGAGAGCTCCACAAGAGCTACATAGGGCTTAGGCTGAGCGTATACCCCGCGGAGCGAGTATGCGAGAGCTCCTATGAATAATGTGAATACTAGGAGTAGTGATACTACGACTAAGAGTATCCTCCTACCCCCTCCACCCACCTCAACTCACCGGGGAGCATGAACACCCCATAACCTTATAAATCTATTCATGGAGCTAGGAGGGTTTCCACCTGAATATGCCTGGATTCTAAGGCCACTCCCCATCTAGAACAGCTCTCGTGATCCCAGCTACGGTGTTGTAGTAGAGGTGTGATATCCTAGAGCTCCTAGCTATCCTAGCGTTATCCAGCCTCTCAGCCAACCTCTCAGCTACATCCACCGGGTCCACTACGCCCATAGCAACTATCCTTGACACCTCGTCAAGCCACAATCTCATCTCCTCCAAATGCCACCTTAGATACCCTAAGCCGTCCTCCACCACGCCATAGTGTGCTACTGCAACCCTCCTCGGCCTCTCAGCGATCATCCTCTCAAGACTCTCAATGTAGAGCTTAGGCTTTAAAGGAATAGGTGTTGTTGGAACCCTAACGCTCCCATCAATAAAAACCCCTGCCGAGTCACCTGAGAACATCAAACCCTCCTCTACAAGGTAAACACTTAGATGATGGCTAGCATGCCCAGGAGTATGTATAACCTTAAGTGTAACACCACCTAGATCCAGTAAAGCCCCGTCCTCGATCTGGAAAGCCCTAGAGCTCTCAACAGGAGTAGGCTCACCATAGTATAAAGCTACAGGTCCGAGAGCCTGCCTAGACTGCTCCCAGAGAAAGCTCGGATCAACCACATGCTTTAAACCACGGGGGTGAACGAAGACCTGAGAGCCTAAAGTCCTAGAGAGAGCTCCAGCACCACCACCATGATCGATGTGAACATGGGTTAAGACAAGATAGTCAACACCTAGACCAAGCCTCCTAACAAACTCTAGAACACGAGAAGAACCATTAGAAGGACCGGCATCGATCAAAGCAGAGTAGCGATCACCAACAACAAGGTAAACAGATACAATACCCTCACCCTCAGGCGTACTATCAATAGTATACACTTTAACCATAACAGATGCCACCTAGGTAAAGGATACCAGGTTAAAACCTAATATAACTACGTGGGCGAGGAGGGATTATGCAACAGAACTTAAGCTACTTAAGTTATTTTAGGTTTAGACTAACCAGCTACTAAGCGGAATGGCCCGGGTAGCTCAGCTGGTTAGAGCGCCGGGCTGTGGACCCGGAGGTCCCGGGTTCAAATCCCGGCCCGGGCCCCATTTCTTCGGAGGCTTTTAAACTCGGTTTTCTTAGCATAGATAACATAGAATTATAAATATAACTCACTCTACATCATCAAATGAAACCGGAGGTGTCATTAAGTGACAGAGGAGAGGGTTGCTACAACCCTTATTAAATTCCTTGATAAATGGGGGGTTAAGCATGCGTTCGTCTACGCTGGTCATACGAATCTCCCACTTCTCTATGCGATTAAGTATGAGAGTGAAATTAAGGGTATAACGACGAGGAGGGAGGATCAAGCTGTTTTCATGGCCGATGCTTATTGGCGTATGAAGCGTTCGCCTCCACCAGCTCTTGTTGTAGTGACTACCGGTCCTGGCGTTGCGAATACCATTCCAGCTATTGCCAATGCGTTCTTTGATTCTAGCGCCTTAGTACTCTTAGCTGGTATAACACCTACTCAGTGGACAGATAGGGGAAGACTTGAGGAAACATATAGATATGGACCTGAGCATTGGATTGAGATTATGAGACCTATAACTAAAAGAGCCTCTTACGTTAACAGACCTGAACTAGCTCTTGAGATGTTAGCTAGATCTGCTAACATAGCTATAAATGGAAGACCTGGACCCGTAACCCTTCATATCCCAGTAGATATTCTATACCATAAGATGGAACCCGCGTGGATTGAACCCCGTCTTGCAGTAAAACCCGTTAGGATCGCACCAGATCCCGAGGCTGTAGCTAGGGCTGCAGATTTAATTATTAAATCAGAGAAACCGGTCATACTAGCTGGAGGAGGTGTTCACAACTCGCAAGCTTGGGAGGAGCTTAGAGAGTTCGCTGAAACATTCTCAATACCGGTTACTACCACATTTATGGGTAAAGGTGCTATCCCAGAGGATCATCCTCTTAGCCTGGGGGTTTCAGGTATATGCGGTACGGGTCAAGCATGCCTAGCTGCACGTGAAGCCGACCTAGTCATTGCTATAGGAGCTAGGTTTAGTGAAATGCATACTATAGGTTACCAGCTGTATAAGATACCAAGGGAGACAAAGCTAATACATGTGGACATCGACACTGTGGAGATCAATAGAGTATACCCTGCAGAGGTGGCTATAGTAGCAGATGCCAAGTTAACGTTAAAGACCCTTAAGGACGTATTAATACAAAAGATTGGGAGAAGAGGCATAGCCCCCGAATCTTGGTTTGCGAAATTAAAAGAGTACCGGACGTTATGGGAGGATTATGTAAAGGATATTAGAGGTTCAACTGCCTCGCCACTCCACTATGCAAGAGTATTCCATGAAGCCTCAGAAGCTGTAGGCAGGGTTGATAGGTATACCTCCATCTTATTTGACACTGGTTTAACCCAGTCATTTGCTCCAGCCTTCTGGAAAGCATATAGTAGATTTGTAAGTACTAATGGACACTGGGCTCAGATGGGTTTTGCAACTGCAGGGATTATAGGAGCTAAGCTAGCCAACCCCGAGCACCCAGCTATAGCCGTTACAGGTGACGGCTCATTCTTCATGACAGGCTATAGCGTGGCTACCGCATATGAATACGATATCCCGGTAGTATGGCTGGTCATGGACAACCAAGCTGTTTTAATAGAAACATGGTTGATGGAGGATTTCCTAGGTAAAGAAGCGTATACTGTTTACATGAAAGAAAAGACGGGAACCCCGTGGAATCCTGATATAGTTAAGTGGGCCGAGGCTATGGGAGCTAGGGCTGTTAGGATAAGTAAGCCTGAAGAGATTAAACCCGCTGTAGAGGAAGCCCTAAAATCCAATGAACCCTTCGTAATCGATGTCCTAACAGGGTGGGTGAAAGGCTACTGGGCAGGAGAGTTTCTAAAAATACATCCATGGCCTTTACCTACGAGCTTCTAACTTTCAACACGCAAAAACCACTTCCTCCCTCCTTTCTTTGCCTACTCTCCCAACCTCTAGTTCATCGTTCCTAGAGTAGAAACTTCGGGTTTGAAGATCCCATGAACTCCTCGGGACGAGCTTTTTGCCTTTCCTGGAAAGGCTTTTAAGGATTTCACAGTAATGTATAACAGATACCATGATGACATATGGGTTTTAAGCTTGACTAGAGATATGGTATTTTTAATAATAGATGGCACTTTCCCCCCTAGAATCTCCTCTCATCTACTGTTAACTCATCCTAATTACTTATGGAGACCTGGAAATCCCTTGATATGCCTAGTTTGTTCTTGAGCAAACTAAGATAAATTGCTTTATCTCTAGGATCTCCCTGATAATAGTTTTCTCAGCTTCAATAATGCTTTTAACCTTTCTTTTTCGCCTAGTTTTGCTTTGTTTACTGCCTCCTCTAGGGTTAGTATTACCTTCTCCGCTGTTCTCCTATCGTATGGGTATGGTATTCTGTCTTTTCCTCCTACTGCGTATGCGTATATGAATGGATTTGGTGGGTGTGTTACTGGGTCTCTTGTGCTTGTTGGTATTCCATATATGAGATCTGCTATTAGTGCTAAGGCTCTTAACGTCTTCGGCCCTAGGCTTGGTGCTAGTGCTAGCTCCATCTCGTTTGTTGGGTTGAATCTTGCTAGGTCCTCTATTGCTTTAAGTGTTTGTTTTGATGGTTTCACTGGGTAGTAGTATGGTTTTAAGCCTAGGAGACCGCCTTTCACCCTCTCAGGCTTTCCTGGTTTAATATAGTCTTCTAGGCTTGGTTTAGCCTCAAGCATTCTATTAGCCTCCCCCAGCATCCTCACCATCCTTGAAGGCCCTTCCGCCACGATATCCAGGTATGCTCTCCTCGCATCCCTACTCTCGCTTGCCGTAGCGTTGATAGCCTGCCCCGGGATACCGGATACCCCGCTATGAGGCTCCTCTACCGTAGCTCTATCAACGTGATACCTTCTAGCTAGCCCCTCCTCTACATTCATACCCTGTTGTACCACCACCATACAGCTTCTGGAAGCGATTACAGCGTGGTGGTAGAGAGTGTAGCCGTCCTGCAATAAAACACTATCAAGACGTGCAGCCAGCTTGCTAAACCTAGCTATAGAGCTTGGATCCAAGCCCAGGAGCTCTCCAGCCTTCACAGCCTCCTCTGGTACATCTAACATCCTAGACCCCTTACCTCCGAGGACGAGAACACCTAGATCCTGCCTACGCCAGGTTACAGCCTTCAGGATGCCTAGGAGGACTGTTGTACTACCACTACTATCCCAATCCATCCCGATAACATTGTTAAAAGCCTGGAACCAGAGGGGGTCCGAGAGCCCCCTAACAAGGGCCTCAGGGCCGTGGAGCTCAACTATAGCATCAACAATAGCCTCTGACATACGCTCCATAAGCTTAAGCATCCAACCAGGCACTCTACCATCATGTAATGGGAGCTCCGCTACACCAGGCATAAGTGCCTCCAAGTATAACTTGAATCTTTAAACCTATTAACCATTAAAGCTTAAAAGGTAAAGAGTAGGGGTAACCAGAACGTAAACTAGGATCATACCGATGGCCGTTAAACCTCTAGACCTGGTTGGTGTTATACGAGGCTACATGATCGAAACCCAGGTTTACTGTGAAGCTAAACTACACTACATGCTAACATCTAAGGGTGAGGAGATTAGAGTAACCGAGGGTGAGGCTAGGAGGCTTGTAGAGGAGACATTGAGGTTACTGAGAACACCTAGAGGTCGTGGGATTGAGTTCCTACGTGCGCCTATCTCGGCAAGGTTCAACGACACCTACATCACCTTGTCACCAGACGCTATAGTATACGTTGACGGCAGCATAGCAGGCTTGTTAGAGGCAAGGATAAGGGGGGATCTTAGGTACTACGACTCAGACTTCGTAACCCTAGAGGTTGGAGGTCTACTCTTAGAGGAGCTCCTCGGAGTAGAGCTGGGCACCCTAAAACTAGTACTCATTGTAGCTAGGAGCAGAGAGGGTCTTAGGGAGGCTTTAGAGGAGACAAATGTTAACCCGTTTAAACCGGAGAGGCGAATGTCGTGGGTTAGAGTGACAAGAGTCTACAATAGGGGTGAATCTATATCCAAGCTCTCCCACCTGCTAGAATACTGGCTTGGCATGAGGGGTTTTAAGCCTAGGCCATCACCATTTAAATGTAGGGTCTGCGAATACTCCAGCATGTGCCCGGCTAGGGTGATGAACGCTAGGGATGAAGCTGATATGTGATGAGTGAACCCGCGTCTGATAAAGTGAGATCCACCCCGGTTTAAATCCCATTGTGTACGCGTATGATTTATAAGATCTCCACACAGAGTTTACGATGGTGATATCATTGGGTTACAGGGATCCCTGGGAGTTTTACTCTAGTAGGCCTTGGGTTAAAAGCTACGATCCCGGTGTTCCAGCTGATGTGGATATCCCGGTGATGCCCTTGTACAGGATACTAGATGATACTGCTTCTCAGTACCCTGATAGGGTTTCAATGATATTCCTCGGCCGTAAGGTTACCTATAGGGAGCTCCAGGACTCAGCTCTTAGGTTTGCCTCATGGCTTAGGAGTGTTGGTATTGGTAAGGGTGATGTTGTAGCGCTATTCCTACCTAACACACCCCAGTTTGCTATAGCATACTATGGCGCGCTCTACGCTGGCGCTACTGTAACACCTGTGAACCCGCTGTACACGCCTAGGGAGCTTAGGTTCCAGCTTGAGGATAGCGAGGCTAAGGTTCTGGTAACCCTCGATATGTTCAAGGATAGGGTTTTAGCGGGGGCTCCTGATAACGTTAAGTATGTTGTGTGGACTGGTATCCAAGACTACCTACCATTCCTTAAGGCTGTAGGTTATAGGTTGAAGTTCAGACCGCCAAGCCCACCTGAGGGGGGTAAGCATTACAGGTTTACTGGGATACTGAGAGGTAGTGAGCCTTTAAAGGAGAGGGCGGCTGTTAACCCTGTGGAGGATGTGGTAGCTTTAATGTATACTGGTGGTACAACTGGGTTACCTAAGGGTGTTATGCTAACACACTACAATATAATCGCTAACCTTCACCAGATAGACTCCCTGTGGTTTAGAGGGCGTAAGGGGTTCGTCTTCGTAGGCCTACTCCCGTGGTTCCACATATACGGTCAGACAACAGTGTTGCACTTCACAGTATTCAGCGCCTCCACTGTAATAGTGTATCCGAGGCCTGATATCGAGGCCGTCATGAAGGATATTGAGAGGTATAAGGCTAGCATATTCCACGGTGTCCCGACAGCATACATAGCTATAGTAAACCACCCGAAGGTAAAGGAGTTTAACCTTAAAAGCCTAGCAGCATGTATAAGTGGAGCGGCACCACTACCAGTAGCTGTCCTAGAGTCTTTCGAGAAGATCACGGGGGCGAAGCTAAGAGAGGGTTATGGATTAACGGAGACAAGCCCGGTTACACACGTTAACCCCATTGAAGGCAGGTATAAGCCTGGTAGCATAGGATTACCAGTACCGAGCACTATGGCCGCTATAGCTGACCCGGAGAAGCCGGAGCTCCTACCACCAGGACAGGTTGGAGAAATTGTTATAAGCGGACCACAGGTTATGAAGGGTTACTTTAAGAGACCTGAGGAGAACTCATTAGCGTTCTTCGAAGCCTACGGGCTTAGATGGTTTAGAACAGGCGATATGGGCTATGTAGATGAGGAGGGCTACTTCTACGTTGTTGAGAGGAAGAAGGATCTCATAAAGTATAAGGGTTGGAGCGTGTTCCCCAGGGAGGTGGAGGAGGTTCTTTACAAGCATGAATGCGTTAGGGAGGCGGCTGTTGTAGGTAAACCCGACCCTGAAGCTGGGGAGATACCTAAAGCATTCGTAGTGTTAAAAGACGAGTGTAAGGGGAAGATTAGAGCGGAGGATCTAATAGAGTACACCAGGAAACACCTAGCTCCATTCAAGGTGCCAAGGGAGGTGGAGTTTAGAGATGAGCTACCTAAAACCATTGTTGGCAAGATTCTAAGAAGGGTTTTAAGAGAGGAGGAGATGAGGAAAGCTGGTCTTATGAAATAAACTCCCTAAACCCTTTATACCCTGAATCCCACTAGTTTTGTGTAGACGAGGTGTGCTAGTATGTCTATGAGGGATTTGAGTAGAGCTCTAGCTGAGGTTGTTAGGGAGGTTTCACGCTCGGTTATAACAATCTATACTGTAAGGCCATCACTCGAATCCTTCTTCGGCCTAGCCCCCCTTGTTGGGGCTGGCTCCGGGTTCATTGTGGGGGAGGGGTTGGCTGTAACAAACTACCATGTTGTTAGAGGTGCTGGTGTTGTCGAGGTTGTTTACGGTGATGGTGTTAGAGGTGGAGGCAGGGTTTTAGCCCACGATCCTGGACGTGATCTCGCACTACTAGCTGTTGATAGGAGGGATGTGAAGCCTATTAGGTTAGGTGATTCCGATAAACTAGAGCCTGGGGAGCTGGTTTTAGTGGTTGGATCACCTCTAGGCCTTCAGGGGCCCTCAATATCTCTTGGTGTTGTAAGCGCTATTGGTAGAACCCTTGTTGACCAGGAGTCTGGGGTTATACTCGAGGATTTGATACAAACAGATGCCGCCATAAACCCGGGTAATAGTGGGGGCCCTATAGTTAACGCTAGCGGGGAGGCTGTTGGTGTTACCACAGCTATCATAGCTAGGGCTCAGGGCATAGGCTTTGCAATACCAATAAATACTGTTAGAAGATTCATAGCTATGATTGAGAAGTACGGGAGACCTCTAAGAGCGTGGATTGGAGTCTACGTGGCACCTCTAACAGCGGAGATAGCCTCAATGCTAGGTGTAGCTGCGAAGGAGGGGGTGGTTGTGGTTAGGGTTATGCCTAGAACGCCAGCACACATACATGGGCTTAGAGAGGGTGATGTGATTGTGAAAGCTGCAGGTAGGAAGGTTAAGAGCGTGAGGGAGCTGAGGGAGGCTATAGAGGATAGCGTGGATCAAGGATGTGTAGAGCTAGAGGTGCTAAGAGGGCGTAGCAAGATCGAGGACTGCGTACCAGTGGTAGTGGAGGAGATCGCCTAACACCTAGGGAGTCGTGGGTTGCAATCAATTACAATAAGGAACCTGTGGAAACGGTTTAACGGCAACCCCGTTCTAAGGGGTTTAAACGCCTCATTCGAAGAAGGCTCCGTAGTAGCAATAGTAGGGCCTAACGGGTCTGGGAAGACAACGCTTATAAGGATAATAGCGGGCCTAACACCTCCATCAGAGGGTTTCATCTCAGTCTTCGGCTTAAAGCCTGGGAGCTCTAAGGCTAGGAGGTTTACATCCGTCGTCCTAGATAGACCTTTGCTCTACGAGGAGTTAACTGTAGAGGAGAACCTGGAGTTATTCAAAACACTATCCAGATCTAGGGGTGGCAGGTTCTATGAGAGAGCTCTTGAAACCCTAGATGTGGTTAGGGTCTGGAGGAGGAGGGTTGGAGAGCTAAGCCATGGTTGGAGGAGGAGGGTTGACTTTGTAAGAGCTCTTATAACAGAGCCTAGGCTACTCCTACTAGATGAGATTACAACGGCCTTCGATAGTGAGAGTTTAAGAGAGGTGGAGAGTATAGTGTTTGACCTCGCTAGGGGCGGGTCGACCGTCATAGCTACAGCCCCCGGCTGGGATGGCGTGAAGCTTCTATCAAACTCTGCTAGGTATAGGTGTAGACTTGAAGATGGTGTTCTAGAGTGCGAGATCATGTGATGGTTTTTAAAAACCTACTTTTAAAGGATGTACGTGTAACAGCTAGAAGCCCTTGGGAGCTCCTAGCGGTACTAGTCTTCTCATCCCTCTCAGCAATCCCAGCAGCTCTAGTGCCACTTGATTCCCTGCAAAACACTACAAAGCTAGTCCTACTATTCATAACAATATACATTTCAACACAAACCTATGTCAAGGAGGGGAGGGCGGGCACCATAGACATCTACCACCTCTACCCACTAGCCCCCAGCATACACTTCCTAGCTAAACTATCATACACATGGATACTCCTACAGGCATCCCTAACACTCTACACCATAACACTACTCCTACTAGGCATCCCCCTCAGCGAGCTCTCACGTTTAACAGTAGAATGGCTATCCCTAACACTACACCTATCAGCATCATCATCCCTAGCATCGCTAATATCAACATACCTTAAAGCTGAAACAACACTCTTAGTAGCTATAACAGCCATAATGGTAACCCCAGCACTCATATCAATAGGAAACCCGGTAACACAGGCCACCCTAGGCTTAGCATACGCAATAGTAGCACTCATAGTAGCGGAGCTCCTGGAAGAAGGCTAGATTCTCCAACCCGCACACCACATCTAACCCTAGCTTGGGAGGCTCTATTGTTTAACATGACGTTTAACATGACCTAGAGTATATACTAGTAAATACATGTGGTTTTTAAGAGTTCACGCTACCTTAGATGGGGGGTTGGGGTGTTAGCTAGTAGGCTTCCGGTTTTAATTGTTATACTAGCTCTACTCCTACTAGTCGATTTCACCACTCTAGCCTACTCTATATTCGAGGGCGCCTTTCCCAGTGTTGTGGAGAGGGGGGCTCCTACAGCTTATAGGAACTTATACGTCCACGTTCCCATATCTATAGCAGCCTATGTTGTTCTAACAGTGGCTGCTTTAGCAGCCTTGGCTTTCATGATGTCTAGGAGACCTGGCTTCTACGAGTTCGCGGATACAGCTATTAAGCTGGGAGTACCTTTAGGCCTAGCCTCTTTTCTAACAGGCTCTGTATGGGCTTCAGAGTCCTGGGGGTCTTTCTGGACTTGGGATCCAAGGCAGGTTAGCGTTTTAATCCTCGTCTTAGCGTATACCCTCTACTTTGCTGTTAAGGGTAGTGTTAAGGATCCCGATAGGAGGCCTTTGGTATCGTCAGCCTACATATTCGCCGCCTACGCTACCGTTCCTTTAAGCTTCATTATACCTAGGGTTGCTGAAAGCCTTCATCCCACCCCTGAGCAGACCAGGGTTTTTGTAGGTGGGGCTCCCGAGCTCTTCGTGATAAGAATAGCCTCTATTGCAGTCCTAGCTTTAATAGCTGTAGTTGCACTCTTCCATGTTAGGAGGTATAATATGGGTTCGAGGGTGGTTACATTAACACCTCTAGTATTAGCTGTAGCGTTGATAGCCTTATCGGGGTTCGGGCTTTTAGAGTCAGCAGGGTTGGTAGGCGATGTTGGTAGGGTTGTTGGTGCTAGGGTCGAGGATGGAGTGCTAGTGGTTGAAGTTGATAGAGGTGGGGTTAGGATTAACGGTTACTATACTGGTGAGCCTCCAATAAAGCCTCTCACTGTTACTGTTAACGGGGAGGTGAGGGTTACCCTAGTTGATAACATTATCCTATTCGACTACGACGCCACAAGGGGTGTATTCAGGGAGCTTAGGGTTTTAACGCACCCCGTGGTATATGTTAACACCATACTATACGCCATCCTAGCCTATGCACCCCTAGCACTAATAGCTAGACCTGGGGGTGCTAGGTCTTGAGGTTACGCCTCATAGCACTATCCATAGCCCTCTTCACAGTAGTCTTCATAGCAGGCTACATGGCCTCAACAGCCCAAGGCTACCTGGACGTGTCGGAGCTTAGGAGGGTTAGAGAGGGGAACGTTAACGTACTAGGGGTGATAGAGAGTTATAGTGTTGAAAGAGACGCTCTACTAATAACGTTAACTGGGAGAGATGGATCTAAGGTGCTCTTAGTAGTAAAGGTGGAGCTCTTCATCTCAGCCCACGGGAAACCGCCAGGGCCGTGGATTACAGGTAAGAGTATAGGTGTTAGAGGATACTACGAAGCAGGAGCCTCCAACCCAGGCTACCTGGGGGTGGTTGAGGTTAAAGAGATACTAAGTCCCTGTCACGACTCCTACAAAGCGCCTCCAGCGAGAACATAGAGGGTCGGCGAGATCCTCCACACATCACATATCAGCACTCGGCAAAATCCTCATCCCCCTCTAGTGTTCTAGGGTTTCAACCCTAATATTGTATCTACATATTCAAGGGGGTTGAAGGGCTTTAAATCCTGGTAGCCCTGGCCGACCCCCACGTAGAGCACCGGCTTACCCGTTACCTTTGCCACTGATAGTATCGACCCCCCTTTAACGTCAGCGTCAACCTTAGCTACTATAACACCGTCAACCCCCACCTCCTCGTTGAACCTCCTAGCCTGCTCTACTGCATCACCTCCCGTTAGGGCGTCGACGACTAGGATTTTGAGGTCGGGTTTGGAGACTCTAACTATCTTCCTCATCTCCCCCATGAGATCGTAGTCTACGTGCATCCTACCTGCAGTATCTATTAGAACCGCGCACAGCCTCCTAGCTCTAGCATACTCTATAGCATCATGTGCTACGCTAGCCGGGTCCGATCCATACCTACCCATAACTATTGGGACTCCTAGCCTGGAAGCGTGTATCTCAAGCTGCTCCTGAGCTCCAGCCCTGAAGGTATCAGCTGCAGCTAGCACGGGGGTTATACCGTTCTCTCTAAGCATGTAGGCTACCTTAGCTATCGTAGTTGTCTTACCCACCCCGTTGACTCCGAAGAATACTATCACATAGGGTTCTCCCTTCAAACACTTAGCTTTAACAACCTCGATTATGTCAATAGGCCTCCTGTTAACCAGCTCTAGGAGTTTAACTCTAAGAACATCTAAGACTATGGATTCAACACGAGACCCCCTTTCAACCTTCACCCCTTCTAGACCCCTTCTAACACCCTCTACAATATCCTCTGCGACCTCGTACGCTACATCGGCTGCTATGAGGTCTACTAACATGTTATTTAATAACCCCTCCAGCTCCTCCCTAGATAAACTCCTATACCTTATCCTCTCAACGAGACCTCCTATGGCCCCCTTGAGTAGGTCGAAAACCAAGGAGGGCTAGCCTCTCCCCCTAGCTTGGGCCTGTGCTAGGACCCTCTGTAGAAGAGCCTGGTATTGGTCGTGGAGGCTTGCGAGATTGCCTATAGCCCTTCTAGTCTCCTCAACAGCCTTGTCAAGCCTAGCCCTCCTATCCTCTAAAACCTTCAATGCCTCCTCTAAGCTTGTCCTAGCGTAAACATTTAAACCAAGGTGTACTAGCATCCTATCCTTCTCAACAGGGTTCACCTTTATAGCAACGTTCATGTGAGGATCTAGGTATACTAGGATGGAGCCTTCAACGTTGTTAACGGCCTTCAAGCTATCCATAGCCCTTAACACGCTATCCCTAGCTTGGATCAGCTGTTGTAGGTAGGCTTGTAGAGCGTCGATCTGCTCCTTTAACAACTGGATCTGGGCCGCTAGGGTTCCAAGATCGACGCCCTCCTCTCTACCACCCCTAGATTCTCTAGACAGGAGCGTTCACCTCTCAATCCTATTGAGGCTCGCTAGCTTTAAAAACCTCATATCATCAACCTCCTCTAGAGGAACCTCCCTAACACTAGCAACCCTTATATGCCTTCTCTTAAGCTTATGCCTACTACCAAGCTCTGAATAAACCCTCTCTAGAGCATCACGTGGCTTCAAAGCCCTAACGTAAACCCTAAACTTCCTCCACTCAGGCCTACTATCATGCCCTAAGAGCATCTCGCCCTCAACAAGATACACCTTAACCTCCCCCATCCCCACCACCTAAAGCCATCTGGATCCTCGCAAGCTCAGGGCCTGTGGTATCCTCTCCAACCAAGGCCCCGTTAGAGTTAGCTACCAGACCAGCCCTTATGAATGATACGCCGAAGTTAACGGTACCCTGCACTACTGGGACCTTGAATATCGATGCCAGGGTTTTAACCTCATCCTCGCTAGCCTCAGGGCAGACGAGCCCCCCTCTCCTTGTTACAACAAGTAGAGAGCCTACAACACTCATACCACCTATCGACATCCTGTGAACCTCAACCCCCAGGTTATCCTCTATAACCTTAACAATGTGGGGTTCAAAGTAGGGATATACGATTGCAGCCCTATCATTAGCTACCACCAGGTTGCCTAGAGCGTTCTCAACACTATCTATGATCGCTATGTTAACATCTCTAAGAGACCCCTTCAAGGCACGATACTCATCCTCAGTAATGGTTTTAGGTAGTAGGAGCCCATTACTATTACCTGCTACGAGAACCCCGAGAAGCCTCATATTGAATATTGTGGTCTCGACAACCACATCCACTCCTAAGACCTCCCTTACAATCCTAACCTCCTTCTCCGCTAGCCTAGGAGGTAGTAGGACATATTTATCGGTAGCATGCACATATACTCCAACGTTAGGGTTGCCTGATATGTTGAACTTTAAAACCTCGAACTTCCTAGCTCCACTCTCCACAGCTAACCCCTTCTAACCTCAAGCCTACCAGGCTTAAACTTTGAGGCGGCAAGCCTAACAACTGCAATCCTCCTAGAACCCTCCTCGCCCTTCTCCTCCCTCACATCAACAACAACCTTAACTCTAGCTGGAGGCCTCTCCCTACCCCTACTCCATATGTAGTTGTTAACCTCACTCATAACAACTACATCGTCAGCCTTAGTATGCCTAGCCACGAAACCCCTTATGATCCTTACAGCTCTATCAGCTCTATTACTCCTCCTACCCCAATACACCCTCCTAAGCGGTATGACGTAAACCCACCTACCCTCACTAGGCATCCTCTAAGCCCCCCTAGACCTTAAGCTTGCTAACTCTCCAATGCCTCCTAACAGGGCTAAACCTAACCCTCCTAAGAGTTCTAATTATAATCCATGCTGGTAGAGCTCTATTACTCTTAGCGGCCCTAGCTAGCCTAAGCTTCCTGGCTAGAGGCTTATTCCTAGCCAAACCCCCTCCACCTACTTCCTCTTAAACTGTATCCTATACTCCCTCCTCATCCTCTCATCTAACTCTATGAGAATCCTTTTAACTACATCCTCCTCTACAGGAGGTGTGAGCCTTCCAGAGTTGACGAGCTGTATTATGTAATCTTCTACAGCCCTAGCTACCTCTGGTTTAACGAGCTTCAGATTAGTTAACCTAGCTCTAGCATCGCTGGATAGAATGCTTCTTAGCAAGGCCTCCCTCTGACTCTCAACCTCCTTCCTTCTACGCTCCTCCTCCATCCTCCTCTTAAGCTCCTCTAGCTTGCGAGCTCTAATAGCCTCAATCTCCTCATCAGTATACTCATACTCGCTCAAACCATCTCCCCCAGGTATTAGTAGTAGTGAAACTATAAGTATTTCGCTAACTCAGGTCTAACCTTAACAAGCTCCTCCATAACCTCCCTAGCTGTGGTATCTAGAAGACTCCTACCCTTAGAGCTTAAAACCCTACCCCTCCCCGGCACCTTCTCAACAAGACCTGCCTCCTCAAGCTGTTGTAATATCCTCCTAACAACACTCCCAGAACCCTTCCTCCTATGAGGCGGAGCCGAACCCCTCCTCTGCCTACCACCATAGATAGTCCTGAAAGTCTCAATACCCACAGGCTCCCCACTCTTATAAAGCTTCCTTAGGATAGAAGCGGCTCTAACATACCACCAACCAGTATCGCTAGGAGGCTTCTCCTTGAAAACCCCGGTTTTAGCGAAGAAAGCCCACTGTGGAGGCTTAACCTGACTATAATCCCTTCTAAGCTTCTCAGCAACCCTCCTAATAAGCAAATCAGCTGGAACCTCTAAAGCGTTAACCACACACTATCACCTTACCCACCTCTACGGGTATCAGACCTTTTAGGCTTATATAGAACAAAAGTCCTACCCCTCACATCCACTAATTTAGCACCGAGCTTCTCGGCAACATAGCGAGCAATACTCCTCCTATCCATTCCAGAGACCAAGAGAGCGGATTTCAAGACACGAACTTTAACAAAACCCTTAACCTCAAGTCTAGAATCTATCTCTCTTAAAACTTCATCACTAACACCCCTCTTACCAATAATCGTGTCAACCCTACTCTGAATAACCCTCCTACCAATATCCTTAGACATGGAGAGCACCAAGCCCTTCAAAATAAGAAATGATCTAAACCTTAAAAGCGATGGGATGGGGGGAGAAGAGCTTGTTATGCAGCCAGCGGCTTAGAGACTTAGGCGATACGGGATTACCGCGAGCTCCTACCCGTAGTGGGGGTTTTTGAGGTTATACGATACGGGTACCTGTGTATGTAGCCGCACTCTGTACACCTTACTACTCTGTATGCGAACGCTCTGCTCTGGGATCTTAGTCTTACTATCGCTGTTACGCCTGGGATTAGTGGTGTGTGGCAGTTTTTGCATATGGATCTCTTGATAGCCCTCGGTATTCTTACCCGTGTTCTTCTAGCCATTTCCAGTATGTATGTGCAGAGTTTTCTGGCGTACTCTCTATCCCCCTTTCTTAGGCTTTCTACTGCTAGTTTGAATACTATCTCGTACCTTTGTCTAACTAGATCTCTATACCTGCTCGACGGCCTCTTCTTCAATCTTCTTCAGCTGCCTTCTGTACATCTCTACTACCTCATCTTCTGTTGTTGCATCCTCAGGTCTCTTATCATCCCTCCATCTTATGAATCTTGGGAATCTTATGGAGACCCCGGCTCCCGGCTTAACCCTATCTAGGCCGCATGTGTGTATTGGTGAGAGTGTTAGCTCAGCTCCTAGGACTTCAGCTACGTAGACAGGCTCTATCCATACATCTGGTTTCATCTTCGACTCCACTCTTGGGTGCTTATGCTTTATTATATGTGGTTTAAGCATCTCATTCATCTTATCAAGCTCCTCGTCTGTGAAGCCTGTGGCCATCTTACATACTGTTTTAAAGGTATCAGTCTTCGGGTCGTAGGCTGCCATTAGGAGGCTACTGAGCTTCCCACCCCTCTTACCCTTACCGTAGAAGGCTCCTACGACCACTAGGTCAACTGTATCTATCATCTCACTCCTGTAATCCCTCTTATACTTAACCCAAAGCCACCCTCTAATACCTGCGGTGTAGAAGCTCTCGCTATGAACGGCTTTAACCATCACACCCTCAGCCCCCTCAGCTACAGCTTCTAGGAAGAAGTTGTCGAGATCCCCGGGGCTTTCTGTTGTAATATAGCTAGCTATAGTCCATGTATCGGATTCAACGACTATATCCTCTAAAACCCTCCTCCTCTCTGGGAGCGGTTTAACTGTTAGGTCGACACCGTCGCTGTAGAGGGCGTCGAATAGGAATACTTTAACTGGGATCTCCTTAACAGCTTTATCCACTTCATGCTTCCTCTTCCTATGCATAAGCTCCTGGAAAGGCCTAAGCTCCCCCGTCTCCGGGTCGAAGGCTACAATCTCACCCTCCACTATAGCCTTTTCCGCCTTCAAACCGGATTTTGCCATTTCCACCACATCGGGGTACCTGAAGGTTATATCCTCAAGTCTCCTAGAGAATATTACCACCCTATCACCGTCCTTGTGTATCTGAGCCCTCTCACCATCATATTTAAACTCCACTATAGCCCTACCACCAACCTTATCCAGGATCTCCCTCGCATCCCTACCCCTCTCAGCTAGCATAGGCCTTATTGGAACCCCGACTATAGGGGTTATCCTAGCTAGAGAATCTAAACCCTCGCTTGCTATCATCCTAGCTACTAGGCCTAGATCTGCTCTAAGATTGTAAGCTCTCTCAACAACAGGTCTGGCGTGAGCTCCACCACCGTAGGCTACAGCTAGGGCATCTAGTATAGTTGCATCCCCAACTCCAACTCTAAGCCTTCCCTCGATAAACCTCACGATATACTTAGCCTCAAGAGGCTCAGCGTCCACGAGAAGGCTTGCAGTATACCTAATCTTAACATCCCTACTACCCTCACCCTCAGCATAGGCTATCTTAAGCAGAGTATCGAAAACCCTCGATACAGTCAACCTCCTCTGACCCCCGGCCATGAAGGCAGCTAAACCAGCACCCCTACCCTGCTGTTGTCTACAAAGCCTCTCAGCAACCTCCCCTAGATCCCCCTCGGACTTGAAAAGCTTTGTAACAGTATCCTCGCTAACCCTATAAGCTGAGGCTACAGCCTTCACAAGGTACTTCTCCCCAACACCTAGCTCTGGAATACCCTTCCAGTCAGGGCCTAGCTTACCCTGTATCAAGTAGACAACCTTATCAATAACATCGACAGGCGTATCCTTCAACAACTTTACGAGAACAAGGGTTAGCTGGGTTCTAGCAGTAATCCTCTCAAGAGAGCTGAACGTCTCAGCAACCCTCCTAAACTCGAGATCACCTGGAGCCTTACCCAAAAAGCACCCCCACTATATATGGGGGTGGAGCGAGGGTTATAACCTGAAAACCGCTAGGATGTCTAAGACTTAATAAGCTCTAACAACTAAGAAATTGGGATGGTGTGGGCTAGAGCCTGCGATGAGGATACCCGGCAAGTCCGAATACGCTGTTACCCAATGGGTGAAGATGTGGAGGGGTGCAAACACCGAGCTCGGAGAGGGCGGTGGCTGGGGTTGAATGGGGTTATTGATGAGGTTAAGCACATCTCAATCCCCCTCTACGAGGATATACTAGAGAGGATTAAGTCCAGGTACCCTAGACGTGGTGGTGTTGAAGGCGAGATTGCCAAGCTACAAACAGTCTACAACACGGTTGTTAGTAAGACTGAGGATGTAGGTAAGCTTGAAAAGATACTTTCAAGACTACACCCCTTCTACCTAAGGCTAGTTGAGGTTGAGTTTGAGAGGAGAGATGTTGAGGAAGCATTCAAATGCATATCAAAGGCTAGGAGGGTGGCTGGGAGGCTCTGGGAGAGGTATAGGTATGCCATACTAGCATCAAGGGATCTAAGGGAGGCTAGGAGGGTCTCAGCTGAGGGTAGAGGTAGGATACTATCGCTATTCAAAAGATGTGGTAGGAAGCTAGAGCTACTCAGGAACCTAACAGTATTCCTACAAAGACTACCATCTATAAACCCTGAGGAGCCAACAATAGTAGTTGCAGGACCCCCAAATGTGGGTAAATCGACTTTCGTGAGAAGCGTTTCAACAGCTAAACCGGAGGTGGCAGACTACCCGTTCACAACGAAGCAGGTGACAGTAGGTCATAGGATGTATGGTTTTACGAGAGTACAGATCATAGATACGCCGGGATTACTTGATAGGCCTTTGGAGGAGATGAACCAGATAGAGAGGAGAGCTGTAGCGGCACTCGTAGAGTTAAACGGTGTAACCCTATTCCTAGTAGATCCAACGAAAAACGCGTACATGAGCCTAGAGAGGCAGGCTAAGCTAATAAGAGATGTGAAAGCAATAACAGGAGGGAAGCCCGTGTACGTTGGGGTAAACAAATGTGATGTAGCAGAGGAGGGTGAGATTGAAAGAGCGGTGGAAGCTCTAGCGAAGCTAAAGGAGGAGGGTGTGGTGGAGGAGGTTTACAGACTATCAGCTGTGAACAGCGTTGAAGCCTCGAAGATCTTGGATGAGATTGTGAAGCTCTCTATACTAATGGGTGGGGGTGGGGGAGCGGTTTAACAGGGTTAGGTGAGAATGTGGAGGTTTTAAGTTTCCCCTGTTTCCCTAACCATCTATTTGGAATTAGAGGGTGGTTATGAGGTTGAGTAGGTTTTCCTGTTTACTCGTACCCGGTAGGTTTCAGCCTCCGCATTTAGGGCATATTGGTACTATTAGGTATGCTTTAGGCCTTGCGGATGAGGTTATCGTTGTTGTCGGCTCTGCTCAGGAGTCCTATACCCTCTATAACCCTCTTACTGCTGGTGAGAGGATTGTTCTCCTCCGTAAGGCTTTGAAGTCTGTTCTTGGGGAGGATTACGGTAGGGTTTATATTGTTCCTGTTCCCGATATTCAGATGCATAGGGTTTGGGTTGAGTATCTTAGGATGCTTCTCCCTCAATTTGATGGTGTTGTCTCCGGGAACGATCTTGTTTTGCTGCTCTTCGAGGATGCTGGTTTCACAGCTATAAGGCCTCCTATGTATAAGCCTAATATCTGTAATGGTACTATTATAAGGGATCTCGTCATCAAGGGGGGTCCTTGGTGGGAGTGTGTTCCTGAGGTTATACGTGGGGATCTTGAGAGGGTTTTTGTGGAGAGGCTTAGGAGGCTTGCGGGTGTGAAGGTTGAGGTTGGTTGAGATTGATGGTAGTATGGGTGAGGGTGGTGGTCAGATTCTGAGGACTGCTTTAGCTCTATCAGCTATCACTGGTAAGCCTATGAGAGTATATAATATAAGGGCTAGGAGGGATAACCCCGGTCTAAGACCCCAGCATCTCACAGCTGTTAAGGCTATAGCTCAGATTTGCAATGCCAGGGTTAAGGGGGCTGAGGTTGGCAGCATGACGTTGGAGTTCTACCCCTCAGCCATCAAGGGTGGAAGCTACATATTCGACGTTGGCACCGCTGGTAGCGTACCCCTAGTCCTACAAGCACTCCTACCAGTACTAGCCTTCGCAGATAAACCTGTAACAGTTAAAATCAGAGGTGGCACAGACGTCCCAATGGCCCCCACAATAGACTATGTTAGAGAAGTGCTAGCAAGACTCACAGAAACACTAGGCTACAAGTTCACAGTCAGAGTGGAGAGGAGAGGACACTACCCGAAAGGCGGGGGCATGGTGACAGTAACAGTAGACCAGCCACCAGGAGGATTCAAACCAAGAGATTTCATTGAAAGAGGAGAACTTAGAGAGATAGCGTTGAGAAGCCACGCAGTAAAACTACCAAGACACGTAGCAGAGAGACAGGCAAACTCAGCCACAGCAGTGCTAAGGGAGAAGCTGAGGGTAGAGCCCAAGGTGGAGATAGAGCATGGCGAAGACACACTAGGCCCTGGAAGCGGCATAACAATATGGGCTATCTTCGACAACACGATAATGGGCTCAGACAGCCTAGGAGCACCGGGTAAGAGAGCGGAGATCGTAGGCGAGGAGGCAGCAGAAAAACTAGTAGAGGATGTAGCAACAGGAGCAACACTAGACAGACACGCATCAGACATGATACCACTATACCTAGCACTAGCAAAAGGAACATCGAGAATACACGGAGCAAAACTAACACTACACACAATAACAGTACTAGAGCTCCTAAAACAAACACTAGAAATCCAGTACACACTAGAAGGAAGCGAAGGAAAACCATTCAAAGCAACCTTATACTGTTAAACCCTCATCCAACTCCATTAAGTGGATCCCCGGGTGGAGATAGAGCATCTTTCAATTCCATTGAATGGATCCCTGCGACCCCGACCACGCAATAGCCGTCTACATTTACACTGACTTTCAATTCCATTGAATGGATTCACTGGATGAGGTGGTGGGCAAGGATGTGTGGATATTGCTTTCAATTCCATTGAATGGATTCGTACTCTAACGTTAATAGCAGGGGTTGGGTTTACATCTACTTTCAATTCCATTGAATGGATTCTAATATCTTTTTATGAATCTTAGAGTAGGCTGCAACTTATAGATCTTTCAATTCCATTGAATGGATTCGACTGGAACAGTTTATCAAGCTATATTAAACAAGTACACAGCAACCTTTCAATTCCATTGAATGGATTCCAGCCTGGGCCGGGGGGCTGGCCGTGCTTGCCTCGGTTCTTTCAATTCCATTGAATGGATTCTTACTGTGGCTCCTAGCTTCTCCTCTAGGGTTTTCTTATCCACTCTTTCAATTCCATTGAATGGATTCATACGTTCTAAGATTTGGCAGGCGTGTTATGAATGCTGGGGAGTTCTTTCAATTCCATTGAATGGATTCATGGAGAGAACGATGTTTATGTTGAGGCAGTTGATATAGAAGAGCTTTCAATTCCATTGAATGGATTCACGATATATTTTCATTTCTCTCACCCAGGTATATTTTTTGTGTCCTTTCAATTCCATTGAATGGATTCTGCACCATTACGCTTCATGTTCACTGTGGAAATTTCTCTCATCTCCATTGTATGGATTCTATTCCATTGAGCCCCCGGGTGGGGGCTCCATGTATATGGTGTGGGGTCTGGTATTTAAGCTTTTCGCTTTCATTCCTCATTGGTTTTCCCATGTTGTAGATGGGAGTTTCCATTGTATACTGAATCCACTCAATGGAATTGAAAGGCAATGAGTGCAACGATGTGCAGTCGCATGATTAAATCATGCTACCACACGAGACAAATAACTGTCTCGCAAGCGATCTGTCTCGGCTGTCTCGCGAGACAGCTTCATGAGACTCTCTCAACTGTCTCGAGACATATATGAGACAGCTACGGCTACGTTCAGGTGGCCGAGGTCAAGGACTACATATTCTGCCCCGCCCTGGCCTGGGTTAAAGCTAGGATGGGCTACGTGGAGCCTCCAACGCCTAGCATGGAGTCGGGGAAGTCTAAGGCTGATGCACAGTTTAAGTTGAGGGTTGCTGAGGAGCTAGGCCTACCTAAGCCGTGGAGGGTTGAGGTTCCTGTTAGGAGCTCTAGGCTGGGGTTGGCTGGTGTCATAGACCTTGTTGCCGGTGAGAGGAGGCTTGTGGTGGCGGAGGTCAAGGCTTTTAAGAGAAGGATCCAGTGGTCTAGGCATTTCAGGGTTCAGTTGGCGCTCTACGCTCTCCTAGCTGGGGAGCTCGGCTATGTAAGGGAGGCTATACTCTACATGGGTGGTGATATCTACAGGGTCCCTGTTTCCAGCAATCTCCTCGATGAGGCTAGAAGGGCTCTCGAAGGCTATAGGATGGTCTTAGACTCGGAGGAGCCTCCAAATGTTAGACAGCCTGAGCCTAAGTGTAGGTACTGCTGGTACCGGAGGCTATGCCCTTCAATGCCCTAAGCTCCTCCATCAAACGTGTAAGCTTACCCCAGCCTGTTAGGTAGACTCCACCACCTCTACCCCTCCTATACACAAGACCCATCCTCTGAAGGAACGCCAGCCTATTAGCAACAGTCTTACCAGATAACCCCAGCCTCCCAGCTATACCTTCAACGCCTAAACCCTCGCTCTCCACAAGCAACCCTAAGATCTTTAAATCCTCACTAGAAACCTGAGGTAGCGATACCACATTAAAATCCTTTGAGTCCAACTTAAACTCCACATACTCTCCACCCTCACCACTCACATAGAAGATAACATTAACAAACCTAGAGAGCATGATAGCAGATAAAGTAGCGGAGACAACGAGAAGCCTCATACCACCACTAACATCAAAAACAACAACATCAAAACCACCAGATCTAAGAACTCTAACAACACCATCAACAATAGAGTAGACAGCACCAGGAACATCGGACGCATCAAAATCGATGAGGCCGAAAGAGGAGACATTAAGCTTACCAGCATAGGCCACAAGAGTCTGATAAGCATTAACAACACTACTAACAACAGGCCTAACAGTAAAACAAATAAAACCATCACCATGACCTGCAGAGAGAGCATTAAACCTCCTAAGAGCAAAAGACTCTGTAAAGCCGAGAGTGAAAACAAACAACCTACCCATAGAGAAGACACCTAGATAACAAGTACACCAAAGGAAGCTTAAAAACACATGAACCAAAGCTTATATACGTTACCCTTGGACACCGTATCCATTAACATGTGTGCTAACAGTATACAATGGAAACTCCCATCCACAACACGGGAAAACTGATGGAGAATGAGAGCGAAAAGCTTAAATACCCGACCCCACACCATATACATGGAGCCCCCACCCGGGGGCTTAATGGAATAGAATCCATACAATGGAGATGAGAGAGATTTCCACAGTGAACATGAAGCATGATGGTGCAGAATCCATTCAATGGAATTGAAAGCTACTACAAGATACAAGTCAAGATGTATAGGAAGGTCTGGAATCCATTCAATGGAATTGAAAGGGCGAAGAGGGAGAGAGCTAGGAGGACTGGGTAACCCTCATAGCCCAAGAATCCATTCAATGGAATTGAAAGGAAGGCCCTTTACGAGGGTACCGAGGATGGAAGGGTGTATGCTTGGAATCCATTCAATGGAATTGAAAGATATTGGCATAATACTGAACACTAACATCAGTTATAACCCCTTCTAACCCTGAATCCATTCAATGGAATTGAAAGAATAGGAGTTAGGGGTTTATGGGGGGTAATGGTTTAATCTTACCACCTTCAAGGGTGAGTATTGGTAGTATTTCTATGTACTCTCCTATCAACGACCTCCTTATCTTAGGTAGTAGTACTTGTTCTAATTGGAAGTAGCCTGCGTGGCTGTTCATTGTAATTTTTATCCTTACTGGTCTAACCCCGCCCTGCTCTATCTCAACCTTGCTTATGCTTAGTGCTGAGAGTGCGTGCATATCCATTTTACCCTT
>Ga0079992_130316_pt1 | contig 62014 bp, 62 predicted proteins | sample FaiFalFF_MnMetaG_3_FD_69197 | JGI IMG/M metagenome (GOLD analysis project Ga0079992, IMG submission 69197) | Freshwater microbial communities from Yellowstone National Park, Wyoming, USA - Fairy Falls B (FF_Mn_B) MetaG (SPADES assembly) (version 2) | ecosystem: Environmental > Aquatic >...
GAGCGGCACGGCTTTCAAGTCGCCCCCTTAGGGCTCAACCGCTCCCTCCTCCTTCCCCAAGCCGAACCCCTCATCCTATCCGCTCCTTCCCCCCCAACAGTCTTAATGCTCCTTTGCACGCCCGACGCCATCGCCTATCACGCGCCTACCCAACGCTCCTATCTGCTGGAACTCAAAGCGACCCAGCGTGACACTTTCGCCTTGCGTGCCCGCGACTTCGCAGCGCTTCTGATGTGGCAGGCGCTTCTCTGTGTCGTTCACTTGCCCTCCGAACGGGTTTATGTGTGCCCGATAGATGACCTACCCGCCCCCGAACGCATCATCGTGCCCGTTACCGACCGACCCCTTTCCCGTTGGGACGAAGGCGGCTTTGCTATCTTACGGCGTCGCTTTCCCAAAGCCCCTCTCGTGCAAGGCGCGAAAGTGTCCGCAGGCAGCCAAGCGCCGTTTGGCATCTGGCGGCTTGCCGACTTGACGCCCCTTGAGCGCTTTCTGGTGGGAGGTGACCGCTGATGGCAGGTAAGCCTCGCTATCGCCGTGCAGCGGCGTTGAAGGTCATAGAGCGCCTCTTAACCCATCCCCGTTTCGCCGAGGGATTGCCCATCCGCTTCCGTTGCGACCCATCGCTGACTAAACCCGCCATGCGTTGCAACCGTTTCGCCCTGTTGGTCTGGCTGCCTCTTTCCCTTGCGCCCTGTATCCCGTTGCTGGCGCGCTTCGTCCGTTCGTTGCGGCGCAAGCCAATGGTGACCATCGTTGTGCGCGCCAAGCCCAAAGAGACGCTCAAAGTGCCCGCCAACGGGACGCGCCCCAAGTCCAAGCGTCCCCGAGCACTCTGGGGAACGAACAGTGAGATGACCGAAGAAGGGTAAATGTTGCGGAAAATCCACAACTGCTCCACGACTGCTCCACAGGTGCTCCACATTTTCGTCACAATTCCCCTTCTTTTTGCTCCCCAAACACCTCTTGAGCGTCCTCTGTGCTCACTTTGTGCCACCAGCGGTGCAAAAATGCACGGAAAACAAGGAGTTTTGAAAGGGCGAGTGGCAATCTTGAAAGACTTAGGGGAGCGTGCGGGCAGGCAGTTTCGCAGCGCAGAGCGAAAGCATGATGCCAAAAAAGTTCGTCATTTTACTCATCATTACTCGTGGAGGTGTTGGGTATGCCTTTTGGCTTCCTTCCTGCCGACGCTGTTGGGCGCCCACGAAAGCCCGACCTTGCCTCTCAACGCCAGCAACTGTTAAAGCAGTTGCAAGGTGAGGGGTTGCTGGATGATTTGCGGAAGGCACTGGACTGGCTTGACCAATCCACGCGCCTTTTCCTTCGCTCCCGCATCTTGGTGCTGGAAGTCCTCTTCAAAATCGCCAAAGCCTTACCGAAAGAGTTGCGCAGCGACCGTTGGGTCTGGCGCGCAATTATGGGCATGACTGTCTACCAAACCCTCTCTCACGCTTACGAAAAGTCCCTTCGGCACTTACGGCGATTAGCCAGAAAGTTAGCCGACCTCACCTCAGACGATGACCCGCGTTTGACCCGCGCTTTGGCATTGGCGCACGAGACAGGGTTGCTGCGATGGGCTGACCATTTGCCTCATCCCCGAACGGATGGCATAGAGCACGAAGTTGCTGAGATGCTGGGCAAACTGGCTGCCTACTACGCGGCGGGCAATGATTGGGTCTTTGGGCGCTTGCGCGAGGTTACTGAGGAATTGGAAGCCCACTGGCGAGAAAGGCATGGTCATTGAACGCTTGGGCAACCCAGAGAAATTTTTGCGGGTCTCAGAGGCGGTCACGGCGACCCCCGACCCGCCTGCTTGCTCTGGTATCCCCGCTAAACGCGCCCGCGCGCGTGCGCTCGTGCGGGCGTGCCGATGCGCCTCAACTTTTCTCCGTGCGCCTGCCTGCCGACACTAATCTTCGCCCCATCGCTTCGCTTCCGCGAAAGCCGCAGCGACCCCGCGTTGGATTTGGGGTAAGTGTTCGGTCAACGCGTCCCAACTTGGCAGCAAGTAGAGGCGGATGACTTCTTTGGGATTGCCATAAGCGGCTTGCCCGAACACGCCATCCAATCGCAAGATGGCGTCTTCATTGGCAAACCGCGTTGACCAACCCGTGCAAAGTTCCGCCAGCCATTCTCCGAAGGCGCACGCGCCATAAAAGGACAAGCCCGATGAGAGGGCGGCTTGGGCGATAGTGTCACCGATGCGAGCATGGCAATCGGGATGCATCAGGTCATCGGGCTGGGATAAGGGCAAGTCATCGGGCGGCGAAACGATAAGAGGCGTTTGAGCACAAAGTTGCCGTAAGAGTTTGCCGAACGTCACCATCATCGCCTCCTTTGCGCTTAGGCACTTTTCCCCACGCGCCGATAGGGCAATTGCCCTATCGCAACCGCTGTCTTGGCACTTTCAGCAAGGGAGCAAGGGCGTCCATCGGCGAATGGCGCTTGTGGGCGTCTTTCAAGTCGGTGGCGAACAATCTGGCATAGTAAGAAGTCATTTGCGTCGTTTGGTGACCCAAAATTCGCTGTAGCACAATGCTGTCGCCACCACTTTGAAGCCACTTGCGAACAAAGGTAAAGCGAAGCGAATGTGGGCTGACGCGAACGCCTTCAATGCTTGCCTTTTTCGCCCAGTGAGAAAGCCGAATTTGTGCCTGTCGCTTGGTCAGTCGGGTTGCCAGCGTCGTGATGAAAAGCCAGTCGCCCGCGTTGGTCACTTGTCCGCGTCGCAGAAGGTAGCGATGCAGCACGGTTTTGATGCTTTCCCCGATGGGAACGAGGCGCTCCCTGCCTCCTTTCCCCATGACGCGCACAAAACCTTGCGCAAGGTCAAGGTCAGAAAGTTTCAAGTTGAGCGCTTCTGAAAGGCGCAAGCCAGTGTCCAAAAGCAGGCAAACGAACGCCAAGTCCCGTAAGCCAATGAAGGTGTCGGCGTGCTTGGCGATGGCGTTGACCAGAGCGACCACTTGCTCGTCGGATAGGGTTCGCGGATAGTGCATTGGCTCTTTGAGTTTCTCAATGCCCTGCGTCGGGTTGTCGGCGCGAAAGCCTTCTTTGACGAGCCAACGGGCGAAGGCTTTGATGGCGCGAAAGTCACCGTTGACCGTTTGAGGCGTCCAGCGCTCAAGGCGAAAGCGAAGGTAAGCCAGAACGGTTTCGCGGGAAAAGGTGGCGGGCGTTTCGTGGCGTTGTTGGCAGAACGCCGCGAAAGCCTTCAGGCGCCGCCGATACCAATCAGTCGTTTCGCGGGACAGATTTTTGAGGTGGCGCGAAAGAAGGAAGGCGTCAATGGCAGCGTCAAAGTCGGTAAGGAGAGGGAACGGCGTTGCGGCAAACCGCACAGCCATCGGCATAACCCACGCCTCCTCGTTTCGCACGCGCGCGGGACTTTTCCTTTGTCGGGGCTGAAAAAGTTAAGGAGAGATTGGCTTTTTGGTGCAGTCGGTAGCACGCGGGACTTTGGATCCCGAGGTCCCTGGTTCGAAGCCAGGCGCCCCAGCCATCTTCCCCCGCCCTCGGCGACAATCAAAGGATGTCCTTCGCTGTAGCAATCACTGGCTTCCGCTGGTGGCGACACCTTTCATGGCTCCCCGCGCCCTTTTCACCAGCCAGCGAGCCAGCAGCAAGAGTGGAAGCCAAAAGATGCCGAAGACAAGCACCCAAATGGCGACGACCAACGCGCCCTGCAAGATGAGGACGACCGACCTGAAAGCATCGGCGAAAATTTTGGCGACACTGAAGGCTCTTTCGGGCACGGGGCGAGCGCGAAATTCGTCCAGAGTGACTTGGATGGTGGAGAAAGTCGTCTGGTGGGTGAGGTAACGCAGCCTGCCTTCCAGCATCTCAATCTCCGAGCGGCGTTGAGCCAGTTCCCGTTCCACCTGCATCAACTCGCTGATCTTGCCTGAGCGCTTGAGCAGTTCCATCAAACGCTCTTCGGAGCGCTTCAAGACCCGCACCCTTGCTTGCAAGTCCACGAACTCTTCGGTGACATCTTGAACCTGCTCCCGCAAGTCGTCCACCTGACCCAACTGTTGCAGCCTTGAGAGGGCTTCAAAGTAGCGGTCGGAAGGAACGCGCACCGTCATGGTGGCGTGCCAAGTCCCGTCGGGGCTGCGAGATTGAGCGGCGTGGGCGATGTAGCCGTTCAGTTGCTCGGCAATTTGCCGAACCTGCTGCGCCACTTTCGGGACATCAGAAACCTTCAAAGTCAGCCATGTATTGCGGATGAGTTTGCGGGTGGATGCCACCCTGACCGCAACATGAGGGGGAAGGGAAATCCCAGCGGCGAAAGCGCTGGCAGTCGTCTTTGGGGCAGTCCCGATTTTGGGGCTTGACAGAGCGGGAGCGGACATGGGAGTAGCGGGGGCGAACCGTTTTGTGCCAAAAGCGCCTACTGGCGGCATCGTTTCCTGCCCAAAACCTCCCCTCGGCAAATCTGTTGGAGGTTCTGCCACTGTCTCGTAGGCAGAGGTCGTCATGTGTCGCACGGCGAAGTAAAAGCCCAAACCCCCTCCAAAAGCGACGGCGAAGGAGAGCAGGGCGGCAAGGTGAAGCCAGTTCGTCCGTCCGAATTGCATCGTTCAAACACCTCCCGTCTTCAGATGTTGCTGCCACCTTTTGGACGGAGGCGCGGGGTGAATTCGTTCCATGAAGGCACTAAACTTTGTCGGGGTGATGGCGGTGAAACGGCGGGCGTTTTTGCAGTTGCTGACTTTCGGAGCGAGCGCCTACCAATGGGCAGGGCAAAAGCGAAGTGGAGGTGGGAAACCGATGGCGGATCGCAGCGTCATCGTGGACACCAGCAAAAGTCCTTACGCCAAGTTATGCCCCGTGCCGATTCGCGCCGTCAAGTTGCGGGATCGGTTCTGGCAACCACGCCTTGTTGCCTTGCAGGAAATCACTTTGCCGACCCAATACGACCTGTTGGAGCAAACGGGGCGGTTGGACAATTTCCGACGCGTGGCGGGAAAAGTCGGCGGCGAGTTTCGGGGGCTTTATTTCAACGACAGCGATGTTTACAAGTGGGTGGAAGCGGCATCTTGGTCGTTGGCGGTGCAATTCAATGAGCGGGTGGCACAACTGATGGAGCGCGTCATTGACGACATCGCCTCTGCCCAAGATGCCGATGGCTACTTGAACACCTACTTCTCGCTGGAGCGCAAAGGGCAGCGGTGGACGAACTTGCGGGACATGCACGAACTTTATTGTGCGGGGCATTTGTTTCAGGCTGCCGTCGCCCATCACCGCGTCACGGGTGACGACCGCTTGCTGAAAGTTGCCACCCGTTTTGCCGACCACATCGCCCAAGTTTTCGGTTGGGGCAAAAAAGAGCAACCCGACGGGCATCCCGAAGTGGAGATGGCGTTGGTGGAACTTTTCCGTGAGACGGGAGAGCGACGCTATCTGGAACTGGCGCAGTTTTTCGTGGATGTTCGGGGGCGTGGGCACATCGGCGGCAGCCCTTACCACCAAGACCACAAGCCGTTCCGCGAATTAGACGAAGTGACGGGGCACGCCGTCCGTGCCCTTTACCTGAACGCAGGCGCTGCCGACCTTTACGCCGAAACGGGCGACGAAACGCTGATGGCAGCGTTGCAACGGATGTGGCGCAACTTGACGGAGAAGCGGATGTATGTGACGGGCGGTTGTGGGGCGCGTCACGAGGGTGAAGCCTTCGGGCGCGATTACGAATTGCCCAACGAACGCGCCTACGCCGAAACTTGCGCCGCCATCGCCAACATCCTTTGGCAATGGCGGATGTTTTTACTGACGGGCGAGGCGCGTTTCGCCGATGTCATGGAGTTGGCACTTTTCAACGGGGCACTTTCGGGTATCGGGTTGGACGGCAAGTCCTACTTTTATGTCAACCCCCTCGCCGACCGAGGGCGTCATCGGCGCCAGCCGTTTTTTGAGTGCGCCTGTTGCCCTCCCAACATCGCCCGCTTGCTGGCGATGTTGCCAAGTTTCCTTTATGCCCTGAGCGATGACGGCGTTTTCGTCAACCTTTACGCCGAAAGCGAATCGGAACTGAGCATCAACGGCGTGCCCGTGCGATTGCGCCAGCGGACGGATTACCCTTGGGATGGCGAAGTGACGCTGCAAATGGAACTGCCACAGCCGACCATTTTTGCCCTTCACTTGCGCATCCCATCTTGGTGCGAACGGGCGACGGTGACGGTCAACGGGACGGAACGGCACGAGGGAAAGGGCGGCGAGTTTGTGACCGTAAGGCGAAAGTGGCAGGGCGGCGAGACGGTGCGTTTGTCACTGCCGATGTCGCCCGAATTCGTCGTTTGCCATCCCTTCGTGGAGGCGAACGGTGGGCGTGTCGCCCTTCGTCGCGGTCCGTTCGTTTACTGCTTGGAGCAAGTGGACAACACTGATGCCGATGTCTGGTTCATCGCTGCCAAAACGGATGCCGACTTGGTGACGACGCCGATGCAGATTGGCAATTTGCCCATCGTCGCCTTGCAAGGTGCGGGCATTGCTGTGGAGGCGTCGGCATGGGAGGGCAAGTTGTATCAGCCATTGCGACAGTTAACCGTCAAGCCCGTTCGCTTCGTCGCCATCCCTTACTTCGCTTGGGCGAACCGAGCGGCGGGAGCGATGACTGTCTGGCTGCCTGCGTCAAAGTGGGGTTGACAAAACCGAAAGGGGTGATGGGCGATGGCGGTTCGGGTTGGGTTCATCGGGTGCGGACCGCGTGGGACGGCGATGGCGCAAGCCTATCAGGCGATAGAGGGCGTGGAACTGGTGGCGGCGTGCGACATTGACGAGGGACGCTTGGCAGCATTTTGCGAGCGCTTTCACATCACTCATCGCTACACCGACTACACAAAGATGCTTGCCCAAGAGGTGCTGGACATCGTGCACTTGGCGACCCAACCGACGCTGCGGGTTGAACCCATCATTGCGGCTGCCGAGGCAAAAGTCAAGGTCATCCTGAGCGAGAAGCCAATCGCTTTGAGTTTGCCCGAACTGGACGAAATGCTTGCAGCGTGCCAGCGCAATGGCAGTCGGTTGGTCATCAACCACCAATTGCGTTACCAGTCCATTTGGCGTCGGTTGCATTCGGCGCTGACGCATCGGGAGTTGGGCGAAGTCACCTTCCTGCACGCCCATTGTCGCATGAATGCCTTAGAGCAAGGGACGCATCTCGTTGACTTGGTGCTTTGGCTGCTGGGCGAGCAAATGCCTGCGTGGGTGATGGGGGGTTCGTGGGGCGAAAGTGATTTCGCCAAAACCCACTCAGCGCCCGACAATTTGGTGGGCGTGTTGGTGTTTGCTGACGGGTTGCGGTGTTTGGTGGAGATGGGACCGAGCGCGCCCGCTTTGCCTGATGATGACCGAATGCCCATGCATTTCGGCATCCGCGTCATGGGGACGGAGGGTTGGGCGCAGGCTTGGTTAGCGAGGTGGCAATTAGTTAAGCGAGCGGAGCAACAAACGCAACTGCGGTTGCCTTACGACGAGGACAACTTTGCAGCGCAAGTCGCTTTCCAACGGGATTTGGTGCGGGCAGCGACGGAACCTGATTTCGTCCATCCCTGCGATGCGCAAAGTGGGCGGGCAAGTTTGGAAATCATTGAGGCGCTTTGCCTTTCGGCGTTGGAAGGCAAGCGCATCCCTTTGCCCTTGCCGTCAGGCATTTCGGGTTTGGCGACGATGCGAAAGCGGGCGTTGGGGCATTGAGGCAATCAATTTCACGCCAGACCGCAATCCCGCAAAAAAGTCAAGGCTTCCCGCAAATGCGCCTGAAGTTGTTCTATGCCCCAAGGTTCCGTCCCATGCAGGCAAATCACCCGTTGGGCTTGACAACCTGTCACCTGAAGGGCATCGGCGAGGGCGACGAAATCCAAAGAGCCTTTGCCGGGGAACTGCGCTTCAGGGAACTCGTGCCAATGTTTGCGCCACCACGCCAACCCACGATTTTGTGGGGCGACATCCCAAAGGTAGACCAAAAGCAAGCGATCGGCGAACCGATGAACGAGTTCGTTAGGTCGCTCGCCGACGACCCAAGCGTGGGGCGGGGCAAAAGCGATGCCCACCAAATCGGCGGGGAAACGCCGACAGAATTCCGCCATGCGGTCGCTGGCGTCCAGCAATGTGTCGGTGTGGTTTTCTATCGCCAGTCGGACACCCGTTTGAGCGGCGGCGTCAAGGGCGGGTCGCAAAAAAGTTGCCAGTTCGTCCCAATCGCGCCCGACCGTTCCGTTGACGACCATCGGCGCTTTTAACTTGGCGGCGAATTCCACGCCCATTTGCAACCGCTGCGGGTCACGGGTGTAAAGAGAGAGGGCGCAAGGATGCAAACCCGTTTGCTGCAATTCAGCGGCGATAGCAGTAGGGTCATCGGCGTCCAAGCGAACATGCTCCGCCCAACCTGGGATGCTCCACAAATCCACCGCCGAAATGCCGACTGCCCGCAACGCTTCCAACATCGTCGCCCGACTATGACCTGCAAAGAGCAGGGACGAAACGCCAAGGTTCGCCATCCTTTTTCACCGCCCTTCCGTTCGTTATGCCGATTGCCTTTCCCGTCCCGTGTCCCTTGCCCCATAACTTAGCGTCCCCACAAGGTGACGATGCCGATGGGTTGGGCTTTGCGCCAGAGGGTTTGCATCTGAGTAGCGTTGCGGGGCAATTGCCAACCTGTCACGGGCAACCCACGCACTTCGCATTCGCCCGGCGGGATGGTGCTGATGACGGGCAAGCCGACTTCCATCCGCACAAGCCATCGCCCTTTGGGCACGGGCGTGAAGGGCTGATAGAACCACCACCAACCCCAAACGCCTGAGGCAGGGCTGTTGGCATCGCTGATGATGACGGAGCGACGGGCTAAAAGCCAAAGGTAACCGCCGACGGGAGCGGCATCGCTGTCCACGCACAACTCCGTTCGGGCGACAAGCAACCCACCGACATGCACGCCGTCGGGTGGCGTCAAAAGTTGGGCGCTGTGGACGACAGGCACGACGCCGCGATGCGCTTCACATCGTCGCAACACGGTGACTGGCGGCGTCTTGCTTAACTCGGCGACCCAAGGGGTTTTGGGGCGGACGAACCAAGGGTGCGGGTTGAAGAAGCGGTAGATGTCTGCTGTCGTCAAAGCGACGGGGCGTTGCAGTGGGATGGTCGGTTGCCACTCGTAAACGGAAACGACGCGGACATCGCGCCGCCGTTCTTCAATGGCTTGCAGTGCCCAAAGGTTGAACAGCGTGTCGTCAATGCTGACGACCAAAGCGGCGTTGGAAGGCGTGTCACGCAAGACGGCGTCCAGATAGCGCTTGCCCCGCTCTTTGTCGGTGCCCCAGACAGACGGCAGGGCATCTATGAGCGCCACCTCCACACTGCTGAACGCTAAGCCCACAACGATTAGCGCCAGCAAAACTTGGCGCTGACGCAACCACGCCCACAGTCGGTGCGCCACCAACCCGCCCCAAAGGACAGCGAGTGACCAAGCGGGGATGAAAAAGTAAGCGATGTCGGGCACATCGTAACTGAGGTAAAACGCCATGTGCGCCAACCACATGCCCGAAGTGACGAACCAAAAAGCACTTTGCGCCCGCACCAACAGCCAACCCAAAGCGATGCCCATCCCGAACAAAGCACCGTATTGCTGGACGCCCAAACTTAGCCACTCGCCGAACCGACGCACCTGTTGCCGCCACGAAAGCGCCCCCATCTCATAGCGGAAGCGTTGCCCGAAGACATAGCGGACAAAATCTCGCAACGATTTGGATGGGTCGTCGCCCGTGTTTTGCCAATAGCGAGCGCCGTAGGGTTTCGGGGCGCGCAAGGGCAAATAGGCGTAATACGCCAAAGGCAGGCAGCCAATCAACACCGCAATCGCCCAATCGCGAACGCCCAACTTTTGAGGCAACCAGCGCCACGCAAGGAACAACCCGCATAGACCGCCGAGTGCCATCAAGGGCAAGGTCAAGTGATGCGCCATCCCGAAGCCGATGAGCAAAGTGACCGTGAAAAACCACCGTCGGTCACCCGTCTCCCAAAAGCGCACCAGCGCGTAAAGCGCCAGCATCGTCAAAAACAGGTTGGAACTGTAGACTTCCGAGGCGACGGAACTGAACCAAAGTAACCGACCGAACGCTATCGTCCACGCCGTCGCCAAAGCGATCAGCCAATTGTCGGTGAGGCGCAAGACTAACAGGAAGACGACGCCCGATGTCAACGGGGCGAAGAGCGCCGTCAAAAAACCGAACCGCCAAACGACCGTGCCGAAAGGGAACAGCGTGACGAAGAGTTTGTTGAGCAGGCAAAACCAGGGGTAGCCCGTCGGGTGAGGGAGCATCAACAGGGTCGCCGCTGCCATGAAGTCGCCGCTGTCGGAGAAAAAGCAATAAGTCGGGTAAATCGTCGGCAGGTAAAGGGCAAGGGGGACGGCAACGGCAAGAGCAAAACCGCCCCACCATCGCCACCTTTCCGTCATCGCTGCGCCGCCACCTTCGCCCTTTGGCGAATTTGTGCCACTTCGTCGGGCGAAAGCAATCGCTCAAAACTGCGGAAGCCATCCACACAAAAGCCGTGCCGTGCCGCCATCGCTGCGATTTCCAAGACGCGCCCTATCGGGATGTCGCGCCCCAAAGTGAAGGGCTCCAAACGCCCTTCCAGCGCCAACAGCATCGTTTCGGCGACACACGCCAATGTTCGGTCTTCGGGCAACCCGATGGAGAACTCCCAACGGGGTTCGCCGGGGATGCGGACGATGCCGCCATCAATGACGAGCACATCATCCCGTTCCTTTCGCACCCGCTCCGAAACATCGCGGGGTCGGGCGACATCGCAAACGACGCAACCCGGCTTGAGATGCTCAGGCTCAATCACGGCGTCCATCGCACTCGTCACCGTGATAACCACATCGGCATCTTTCAACCCTTCAGCGATGTTCGTCGTCATCCGCACCGACGCTTTCACACCAGTTGCTGATTGCCCGTCGCCGTTCATCACTTCTTCCTGCACCGCTTCCAATCGTTGCCAATTGCGCCCAATGAGCACGACTTCTGCAACGGGCGGTAAATACACTCCGTTGTTCGCCATTTGCCCTTCGGCATTCGCAGTCGTTTCCACCTGTCCCGCGTCCCCCGTCCCGTTGACCAATAGAAAGGCACACGCTTTGCCGATGGAGCCTGTTGCACCGACGACGGCAGCGGTCGCCCGCTCCCACTCAATGCCCATCGCTTCGGCTGCCAGTTTTGTCGCTTCCACTGCCGTCCAAGTCGTGTAACTGTTGCCTGTCGTGACAGGGAGGGGCGACATCTTTTGCAATTCCACGCCATTGTTGCCGACGATGGCGGTGTAAGCGCCCAAGCCGACGATGTGAGCCCCCAAATCGGCAGCGAGATGGCAAGCCTCTGCCAGCAACCCCAACGCCCGTCGTTCGTCGGCGAGCATCATTTTCGCCGTCATCGGGATGCCCAAGAGCCACCCTTCCGTCGTCGCCCCCGTCAGCGAGCGGACGCCCGTGATTTTGCCCAACACCTTCACCCGCATTCGGCGCAACAAGGCTTCCACCCAACTTTCGGGCAGCCATTTGGCGATGGGATACTTGCGGGCAACATCTCGCTTCAAGTCCAACGGATGGACGAGGAAAGCGAAGCGAAACACCGCTGTCACCTCCGTCGCACGCATCACATTGAGGGTTCATGCAGGAGTTTGGCGGAACTGGCGGAAACCTTCCGACATATCCGAACCGATGAACCATTCCACGCCTTGCGCCATCGCCATTTCCCACGCTTCAGGCGTCGCCCACGCCTTGCCAATCACGACGCCGACGGCATCCGCCCCTGCCCGCCGCAATGTCGCCGACCGACGGGCTGCCCGTTCCACATCATAGCGGTCCACTTGCAAAGAGGCTTCCACGACGAGCATCTTGACACTCTTCCACCAGATTAGGTCTGACAGCAAGGGGTCATCGTCGGGTTCCATCAACCCTTCCCGCCAGAAAGGCGAAAGGAGGTCGGTCAACTTCTGCTGGACGAAGGGTTGGTCGGGCGGTCCGCCTTGCCCGCCGTTGAAGATGGCAGGGGCACGGCGAATGACCTGCCGCTCATATTGCTCGCCCTCTCGTCGCCCCGCTTCGCCTTGCTGCCAAGCGACCAACCGACGCAACTCCTCCCACATGCGCCTTTGGTCTTCCACGAGTGCCGCCAGTTGCTCTTCCGTCCGCCTTTGGGCTTCCGTGAGGGCGGCAAGTTGCTCCTCCATCCGCTTCTGGGCTTCCGCTAAGGCAGATACCTGCTCTTCCGTCCGCTTCTGGGCTTCCATTAAGGCTGCCAATTGTTCTTCCGTCCGCTTCTGGGCTTCCGCTAAGGCTGCCAATTGCTCTTCCGTTCGCTTCTGGGCTTCCGCTAAGGCTGCCAGTTGCTCGGAATGCTGACGCAAGATTTCGGAGTGCTCCCGCAAGATTTCCTCATGCCGACGCAGAATCTCGGAATGCTCTCGTTGCACTGCCACTAACTCCTGGACCGCCTTGACCAATTCATCCACCTTTTCTGGCAGCGCCAGCAATTCATCCGTCAAGACGAGCCGACGCACCTCGGCACGGAAGGCGGGGTCCGTCCGCAGCAACTCCAAAAACTGCTCCCAAAGGGTCTGCATGTCTTATCACCATTCGCAATTTTGATGCATGGTGACGATAACGCTATGGCGGAGACGGGATGGGCGAAAGAAAAAAACCCGCCGCCTTTCGGCGGCGGGTCGGGAGGGGCGGCGAGGCGGGGAGGGAGGCGTTGCATTAGGGTGGGCGATGTTTCTCAGTCTTCCACCTTGACCTCTATGCGTTTCGCCTGTTTAGGTGCAATCTTTGGCAAGCGCACCGTTAACACGCCATCGCGGTAGGTCGCTTCCGCTTTCTCTGTGTCCACAGGCACATTCAAGGCAAAAGCGCGTTCAAACTCGCCATAGTGGCGCTCCAACAAGTGATAGGTCGCTTGCTCGTCCGTTGAGGGCTTTTCCCGCTTGCCTTTCAGCACCAATCGGTCATCCGTCAGTTCAATCTGCACATCCTCAGGCTTGACACCGGGCAACTCCGCTTGAACGACCAAATCGGTCGGCGTTTCGTAGATGTCCACAGCGGGCATCCAACCCCGTGCCCCGGCGGGGCGCTCTTCACCAAAGAACTCCCGAAAGAGGCGATCCATCTCCCGCCGAAGGGCTTCCCATTCGGCAAACGGCGACCAACGCCGCACTTGCGCCATCGTTTGTCACCCCCTTAGACAATGGTGGCTGCCGAAAGTGTCGCTGAGAAGCGATGCACCGCTTAAGGAAAATGGGGGCTGGCTTGTAGCCAGCCCCCTCGCGGGCTTCAGGCTGCCTTCACCTCAATGCGGCGAGGCTTGCTCTCTTCGCTCTTGGGCAGGCGCAACTCCAAGATGCCGTCCTTGTAGGTCGCCTCAATGGCGTCCTCCTTGACCGTCCCGGGCAACTCAAAGGAGCGGACGAATTCGCCATAGGCACGCTCCACCAAGTGATAGGTCTCGCCCTTCTGCTCCTCCGCCCGCTCCCGCTTCCCTTTAATGGTCAGGACGCCATCGTGGAGCGTCACCTCAATGTCCTGCGGGCGAACGCCTGGCACTTCCAGCCGCACGATGTAAGCATCCGCCGTCTCGGACACCTCCATCGGCGGCACCCAGCGCTCCCACCGCCAATCCAACCGCCAGAAGTCCCGCTCCAAGTCGCGGAAGAGGCGTTCCACCATGCGGTCAAAGCGGTCAAACCAGCGATCCAATTCGGTCGTGAGGGGCGTCCAGCGCGCCAGTTTTGCCATCGTCGCTCACCTCCTGACGGTTGGTTTGGGCATCGGGTCTCCTGACCCGATGCCGTTGATATTATACCGCGCAATGGGGCGCTGTTAAACATCGTAAGCAAACGCACTTACTGGCTCATTTGGGCTAAGAAACCGACACACTTGCGCGCTTTGTTATCAAGGTTAGAGGGCGTGGGCGGGAAGTTGCCAGATGGAAATGCCTGGCTTGACGGCATATTCGTCCTGCATCGCCCGCAGGGTTTGGGCGATGGTGGCTGCTTTTTCGGGCGTCGTGGCGATGAGGAGCAGGTTGTTCAGCCCAGGGAAGACGGGGTCACCCCGCTTGATGCCCCGCCCGCCTTTTCCTTCGGCGTCGTGCAGTTTGGTGTAGCCCTCAATGCCCAACGCCTCCAAACGCTGCATTAGGTCGGTGTCTACGGCTCGGTCGTAAACGATGAGCAAGAGGACGGTCTCTTGTGCCATTGCCTGTCACCTCGTCGGCTGTGCCTGCGTCGTCGGTTGGGGCTCGCCCCGCAGCCACCGCAGGATGGCTTGCTGGGCGTCGTCAAAAAGGGTGTAAGCGACGGGGACGACCAACAGCGTCAGGAAAGTTGAAAGGGTTAAACCGCCCAAGACGGCGATCGCCATAGGAGACCTAAATTCCGCCCCTTGCCCCAACTCCAAGGCGGTTGGGAGCACGGCAAAGAAGAGCGTCAGCGTCGTCATCAAAACGGGGCGCAGACGCGTCTCACCCGCTTCCACGACGGCTCGCCATCGGTCGTAACCCCGTGCCCGCAAGGTGTTGGTGTAATCCACGAGCAAGATGGCGTTTTTCGTCACGATGCCCATCAGCATGATGATGCCGATGAAACTCATCAGCGTCAGTCCCTTGTCCGTAATCATCAGGAAGAGCAACGCCCCGACCAACGCTTGCGGTAAGGACAGCATGATGGACAGGGGCAGCACCAACGAGCCGAACAAGCCTGCCATCAACATGTAGATGAGGACGATGGACAGCCCCAGCGAACCTGTCAACCGCTCGAAACTGTCCGCCATCCACTCAAACTGACCGCCGTAGTTGACGATGGCGCCGCCCGTGTCCAAGTCGGCGAGGGTGGCTTGAATCTTTTGCTGGACATTGCCCAAACTCGCCCAAGGTGCCAAGTTGGCGGTGATGGTGATCATGTTCAGGCGGTCTTTGCGTTCCAGCACCACAGGCGCTTCGCCCAGCCGCACTGAAGCGATGTCGCCCAGCGTGATGGGCAATCCGTCCCGTGTCGTGGCGATGGGCAAGGAGAGGATTTGTTGCGGGGATTGGCGCTCTTCGGGCGCTAAGCGGATGCGGATGGGATAGTCCTCGCCCTGCTCGGTGTATTTCATGTTGGGGTCATCGGTTTGGGTGTAGCCCTCATAAGCGATGCGCACCCAGCGGGCGGCATCGCCCGTCGTGAAGCCCAAATCGGCTGCCTTCTCTCGGTCCACTCGGATTTGTAACTCTGGTCGCCCAGGGCGCCAACTGGAGCGGATGTCGCGGATTTCCACAATTTTGCTCAGGCGCCGTTGGATTTGGTCGGCGAGGCGAATGAGGGGAGCCCGATCTTGTCCCAACAACTCAATTTGGACAGGGGCGACAGAGGCAGCGCTATCCGTTTGCTCCGAGACAGCCACCGTCACGCCAGGCAAATTCCGTTTCGTCCACGCCACCAACTCCTGAGCGATTTGTTTGTCGGATTTAGCGCGCTTGTTCTTTTCCACGAGTTTGACGAACAAGTTGGCGAACTGCGGACCGACATCGCCACCGCCTATAGAGCCACTGACCGTCGTGGAACCGACGACGGTGAAAACTGACACCGTTTCCCTCATGCCCAAAAGATGCCGCTCCAACTTCCGCACAATTCGGTCGGTGTTGTAAAGGCTGCTTTGGGGTGGTGCTTCCACGACGATTTGCAACGCTCCCTCATCGGTGCGAGGCAGGAAGCCAAAGGAAGGCGTGATTTGCACCAGCAGTGTCAGAACTGCTAATACCCCGCTGACGGTTAGAAAACCCTTCCACTGTCGCCGTGCCAGCAACGCCCCAACGATGCCGACAAGGACGGTCAAAACCGCCACGATCAGTCGCATCCGCAACGGCATCATGAACGCCATCACATTCAGCAACACCAAGTTACCTGTGACGAACACGAGGGCGCGGTTGCTCAACGCCCACTCCAACGCATGGCGGTAAGTGACATCCAAGTTGCGCCAGAAGCGGTCAAAGGCAGCAAAGATTTTTTCCACCCTCGTGCGTGGCTGCCGCTCATGTTCGCCCTTCGTGCGCCGCTTGAACCAGTAAGCCGCCAACATCGGTGTGAAGGTGAAGGAGACGAGGAGGGAAAAGAGGACAGATGTCGCAACGGTGACGGCGAAAGGTTTGAAAAATTGACCGGCGATGCCGCCCATGAAAATTATCGGGACGAAGACGACGACATCCACGAGGGTGATGGTGACGGCTGCAAAACCGATTTCCGTCCGACCGTTAAAGGCTGCCTCCTCAGGCAACTCGCCCCGTTCCAAGTGCCGATAGATGTTTTCCAGCACGACGATGGAGTCGTCCACCAAAACGCCGACCGCCAAACTCAACCCCGTCATGACCATTATGTTCAGCGAGTAGCCCAAGAAGCGGATGATGAAGAAGGTCGCAAAGATGGAGATGGGGATGGCGAGGCTGATGATGAAAGTGCCCCGCCAATCGTGCAGGAAGAGGTAAACGACTAAGACCGCCAAGATGATGCCCAGCCAAAGCGCCAAGTTGACATCGTGGATGGCGTCCAGCACGAACTTGGATTGGTCATAGGAAATGGCGAAAGCGATGTCGGGCGGCAACAACCGCTTGAGCCGTTCCAATTCCCGCTTGACACCTTCGGCGACGGCGACGACATTGGCGTCGGATTGGCGCAGGACCGAAACGCCAACGGCATCTTTGCCGTCCAAGCGCACCAGCATCGTTTTTTCCTGCACTCCATCTACGACATCGGCGACATCACCCAAGCGAACGGGCGCATTCAACCCCGATCGGCGGTCGCCCGTGCGGATGACGAGGTTGCGGATTTCGTCCAACGAAGTGAACTTGCCCATGGAACGGATGAGATACTCCTGTCGCGTCTCTCGGATAAAGCCCGCAGGCAAATTGAAATTGGAGGCGCTCAACGCCCACACGATATCGCTGAGGGTGAGGTTGTAAGCGGCGAGGCGATCCTTGTGCAGGTTGATCTGGATTTCGCGCTGATCGCCACCCGTGACGACGACTCGGGCGACACCGGGCACCCGCGCCAATCGCTCGGCAATCACATCGTCGGCGAGTTTTTTGATCTGCCAAGCAGGGCGGTTGCCCGTGACGCCGAAGGACAAAACGGGCAACGCCGACACATCAAACTTCGCCACGACAGGGTCTTGGATGCCCGGCGGCAATTGCGATCGGATGGCAGCGATGCGCGTGCGGACTTCGGCGACGGCATCGTCCAAATTCGTCCCCAACTCAAACTCAATCGTGACGATGGAGTAGTTTTGCAGCGAACGGGAGGTGACATAGTTGACATTGGCGATGGTGCTGACATTTTCCTCAATCGGCTTCGTCACTTTCGTCTCCACTTCCGCCGGGTCGGCGCCAGGATAGACAGTCGTGACGGTCACGATGGGGAAGTCCACCTTCGGATACAGTTCCACCGTCAAGTCTTGATAAGCCCGCCAGCCCAAGACGACCAACGCCAAAATCGCCATGGACACCAAAACAGGGCGGCGGATCGCCGCTGCCGTCAGCCACATCGCTTCTCGCCTCCTTTGTGGTCACCTTGCGCCCATCGCTTGCGCCATCCTTTTTCGTGACCTTTCTTTTGCGGAGGTGTCAAAAATGCCCGAAAAGCCCAAACGGTTGGAGGACTTGCCGCCCAAACTTCAGGAAGCCCTGAAGCGAAAGGGTTGGACTTACCCGCCCACCGAGGAAATGAAGCGACAGTGGAAAGAGGCGTGGGATCGCATAATCGGCAGGGACAGCACCGACCCCGAGATAATGGAGGAACTCTGGCAGGAAATGGGGTGGCGCCGCCGTGGCAGAAAGGCGCAACTTCCTTGACGCCCTGGAACCCTTCATCTTGAACTCGTCCTTTGTGATCGCCTGCTGGGACGACCGTGACCCGTTCCATCTTGAATGCCAGGCGTTCCTTAACCGCTTGAAAGCGGAGGAAATTGTTTGCGTCGTCAGTGACTTCACCTACAACGAAGTCGCTTTTTTCATCCTGCGCCAAGCGTTGATTCAGGAAGCCCGCCGAACGGGGCAAAGGTGGGAGGAAGTCTTGCGCACCAACCCCCACATCTTTCAGGCAGCGATGGATGAGGTGGAACTCGTCAAGACGGAACTGGATCGCAGCACCGTCTATTTGCCGACTTCCGAAAGCGCCAAAGATTTCGCCTTCACCCTGATGCGCCATTACAACCTCTTGCCGACCGATGCTTACCATATCGCCGTCGCCGTGGATGCGGGCGTGAACGCTTTCGCCAGTCTGGACGAAGATTTGCTCGCCATGGACGGCATCGCCGTTTACACTTGCCTTTGATCCCTTCACCGTCACTCCCCTCCTACAATGCGAATGGGCGTGCCGTCGCTCAATCGCTCCAAGCCCGTGCGAATTACGGGGTCTTTCTCTGTCACGCCCGAAAGGATTTGTGCCCATTGTTCGGTGCGCATTCCGACCTGAACGGGGCGTTGGCGTGCCGTGTTGTTGTCGGCGACGAAAACGCTCGTCTTGCCCTGCCATTCCACGACACACTCGCGGGGCAAGACCAAAGCGTTGGGAATTTCCCGCACGACGATTTCGCCCCGCGCAAAAGCGCCGGGTCGGATGCGTCGGTCAGCGGCGGGCAGGATGACCTTGACCTTGAACTGGCGCGAGGACGCTTCGGCGACGGAGATGATTTTGTGCACGACGCCCCGCAGCAATTTGTCGGGAATCGTGTTCACTTGCACGAAGGCGATTTGCCCATCCCGCATCTTTGCGAAATCCCGTTCGCTGATCGGCGCTTCAAACTCCAAAGTTCCCGAAGTGACCAAGCGCAGCAACGGCATGCCCGGCGTTATCGTGTTGCCGACTTCCACCATCTTGGCGGCGATGTAACCGTCGGCGGGGGCGACGATGACGGTCTTTTGCAGCATCGCTTGGGCATTTTCCAACGCCGCTTTGGCTTGTTCTACGGCTGCCTTTGCCGCTTGCACTTCTTGCTGCGTCGTCACCTTCCGCACCCGTCCCGCTTTCGCCAACCTCAAAGTCGCCTGAAGTTGTTTGATTTGCCCCTGCAGGGCTTCAATGTCCCGCTCCACGATTTGCCGTCGCAGTTGTGCCGCTTTCGCCAGTTCCAGTTGCGCCTCAGTTTGCCGAAGTTGTGCCCGCGCTGACTCTAACTGGCTGCGCAAGATGTCCCGTTGCTTTTGCGCCGCTTGGGCGTTCCGCAAGTTGGCTTCCGCTTGCCGCAGCCGTTCTTCGGCGACGGCGATGTCTTCTGACCGCGTGCCCTCCAAAATCAGGTCGTAAGCGGCTTTGGCAGCGTCGTAGGCAGCCTGCGCCGTTTGCAGGGCTCGTTCGGCTTCATCCAAGTCGGCTTTCGCTATTGCCCCATCGGCGTAAAGTTTCTGAGCACGCTCATAGCGCAGCCGTGCGTTTTTCAAGTTGGCTTCCGCTGCCAGTAGTTGTTGGCGGGCTTGCTCTTTCTCCTGCGGGCGTGCCCCTTCCCGCAACTTTTTTAGCGTCAACTCCGCCGCCCGCTTTTCCGCCTCCGCTTGTTGCAACTGGTTGCGCAACTGCTCGTCCGTGATTTCTAATTGCCGCTCCAGTTCCCTGACGCGGTTGCGCGCCGTTTCCACAGCGGCTTCCGCTTGCTGGACGGTCAAGTCGGTCTCGCGGTAGGTCAACTCACGGTTGGTCTGCAACTGCCTCAGGCGGGCTTGCAGTTGCTCCAACTGCGCCATCGCTTGCTCCACATCGGTGTCCGCTTGTGTGGACGGGATGACCGAACCCGCCAACGCTTGTTGGTAACGCGCCAACGCTTGCTGGTAGGCAGCCTGTGCTTGCTCCACTTGGGCGCGGATCACGCTGTCGTCCAATCGGATAAGCACTTGCCCTGCTTTGACGGCATCGCCCTCGTCTACCCCCAGATACACGACGCGCCCCGTGATTTCTGAAGCGATGGTGATGTCCGCTTGCGCTTTGATCGTCCCCATCACCCGCACCGTTTCCCGCAAAGTGCGCCGAAAAGGACGGACGACTTCCACTGGCGTCGCCGCTTGCAAGGCTTGTTGTGTCTGGGCGATGCTTTGTTGCAAAAAGGCTTGCTGGCGTCGGGAAGTGATGATCAACGCCAACACGATGGCAACCACTGCCCCCAACGCCACAAAACGAACCGTCCGATTCATTGCCCATCGCCTCCAAACAGTTTCAACTTGCCAAGGTTAATTCCCGCACATGCAGGATTTCCCGCCCGCTGAGGGGGCGGATGTCCGCAGGCGTTAGGGTCAAGACCGCTACCGTCTCCCCCGACGCCGCCACAAACTCCACCTCAAAGGCTTCCCCTTGCCCGTAGCAATGCACGACGGTTCCAACATCCCCGCTTTTCAACCCAAACTCCTCCACATCCCGCGTGAGAACGACCAAATCCAACTCCTGCATCGCGACGCACCTCGCAAAGACGACTTGCTTTGCTAAGCGACAACAATGGCTTGATCAGCGTCGGGCAAGGGCATCAGCCTCACTCCCTTGAGCGTTCGTCAGCATCTTTCGCACTTCCGCCTCGCTCAAGCCCGTCGCATAGACGAGGCGGGCGAAGGCTTTGTGGGCATCGTAAAGGGCACGCACCTCGTTGGCGCGCGCTTGGGTCAAGGCGACTTGGGCATCCAAAACTTCCACCTGCGTGCCGACTCCCGCTTCGTAACGCACCCGCGCCAACCGAAAGGCTTCCTCCGCCGACGCCAACGCTGCCCTTGCCGTGTTCAGCCGTTGCAAAGCGACCTGATAGTTGCGGACGGCTTGCTCCACCTCAAGGGCGATTTGTCGCTGCAATTGCTCCCGCTGCGCCAACGCTTGTTGCAAGAGGGCTTCCTGCTCCTGCAAGACGCTTTCCCGTCGCCCGCTGTCAAAGATCGGGAACTGGACGATGAGGTTGACGCTCCACGCATAATCGCGGGAAAAACCCGTCTCCGTCTGCCGCTGGTAGTTGCTGGACAAAAAGAGCAGGGGATTTTTGTCGGCTTTGGCGAAGTTCACCCGTTCCTGTGCCGCCTGAATTTGCGCCTCGGCAGATCGCAACTCAGGGCGATGGGCGAGGGCTTGGGTCAAAAAAGTTTCCGTCTGCAGGGCTTCCGACGATGGAGTAATCGGTTCGGGCAAAGGGGCGACTTCAATGGGGGCATTCGTCGGACGACCCAACAATTGGTTGAGCGCTGCTTTCGCTAAAGCGACGGCGTTTTGTGCCGTCAACAATTGCTCTTGAGCCGCCGCCAACTCCGCTTCCGCCCGCAAGACATCAAAGCGGGGCGCGACACCCGCTTCCAACCGCGCTTTCGCCGTCTTCAAGACGACTTGCACCCGCTCCACCGATTGGCGGGCGACTTCTTCCAATGCCTGAGCCGCCAAGACATCGGCGTAAGCCTCCGTCACCCGCAAAGTCAGTTGCGCCCGAGTCGCTTGCAGTAAGGCATCGGAGGCGTCCACGAAGTATCTGGCGCTGCGGATGTTCGCCGTGAAGCGCCCGCCATCGTAAATGCTTTGGCGAAGTTCTAAGTTCAGCAATTGCGTGGACGGACGCACGACGGAAATCTCGCGGGGCGGGTTGGGTGGTGGCAAAGGGACGGTGAAACTGACGGTCGGACCTTGCTGCCGTTGCGTGCCCGTGAGGTTCAGTTCAGGGCGCCATTGCGCCTGCGCTTGGCGCAAGCGGGCTACCGACGCTTCCCGCTGGCTCAGCGCCAGCCGAATTTGCGGGTGCGTCCGCAAGGCAATCTCCACGCACTCTTGCAGCGTCATTTGTTGGGCGAACGAAATGCCCGATGCAATGCAAACCGCCACACAAGCAAGGCTCAATCGCCTCATGACCGTGAACCACCTTCCTGCTTTTTTGCCGAAGGATGGGGCAGCATGCCATAGACGAGCAATCGCACTAAGCCCCGAACGAAGCGCTTGGGGGGCAATCGGTGCAGGATGGGCGTAAGGCGATGTTGGGCGATGAAAAACTCCATCAGCGTGCTGAAAAAGACGCGGGCGAAAACTTCGGCGTCCACATCCTTGCGGATGACGCCCGCCCGCTTTTGGCGAGCCAGATAGCGACAAATGAGTTCCTTAACCGTCTTGGCGACGACACCGACGACGCGGGCGACTTCAGGGTTGCGCTCCACCTCGCTGCGGAGCATCAGGGCGAAGGGAGCGTTCTCGTGAAGCATCGTCAGGTAGGCGTGGGCGATTTCCGTCAGCGTCTCTTCCAGCGTCGGCTTATGGGGACGACGCAAAATCTCGGCGACCATTTCAGGGAAGCGGTAGCGTTGCAGGATCGCCCGCAGCAAAGATGCCTTGCTGTCAAAGTAGTGGTAAATCAGCCCAGGCGCCACGCCGCAGGCATCGGCGATGTCGTCAACGGTCGTGCGGTCAAACCCCTTCTCGGCGAAGAGGTGCATCGCCGCCTCCAAGATTTGCTCCCGTCGGTCATCGCGCTGAAGGCGCACCCGCCGCTTCGTCCGCTTCGCCGTCAGCAATTCCTTCACCGTCCGTCGCTGTTGATTGAACGCTCATTCAACAAAAGGCGGTCGGAAAGTATGGCAGCGGCGGGGCGGGTTGTAAAGGGCGACCGAGGGTGTTCGGAAAGGGAGGGCGAGGCTCCTGCCGAGCCGAAAATTTCGGTAATTGGGCAGATAGGCAGTTCGGGGGAATGAGGATCACCAGGAGGTTCGCCCTCCCATTGGGCTCATTGGGCTCAATTTCCGAACACACTCAGGGCGACCCTCAGGACTTTCACTTTAGGGCAGGGGTGATGCACCGCCCGTTCAAGGGCTTCGTTACTGGCAGGAGCGTTCAACCCCTTTCGGCTTGACGATGGGTTCGCTGCCTTTGGATTAGGTTCACCCCGTTCAAGGCTTCAGGCGTCACAATTTTGCTGGCGGATGACAAAAAGGAATTGGCAAACCAAAGGCTTGGTGATGGTCATGCGGGTTTTGCTTTACACGGGCAAAGGCGGAGTCGGCAAAACAAGCGTTTCGGCGGCGACGGCGCTTTGGTGCGCCGAGCGAGGCTATCGCACTTTGGTGATGAGCACCGACCCCGCCCACTCGTTGGCGGATTCCTTCGCCCAACCTATCGGCAGCGAACCGACCCCGTTGGCGGACAACCTTTGGGGCTTGGAGATTGACCCTTTCCGTGAGATTGAGGAGAACTGGGCGACGGTCAAGGATTACCTCGTCACCCTCTTTGCGTCGCAAGGCGTCAGCGACATCGTTGCCGAAGAGTTGTCCATCCTGCCTGGCATGGACGAACTTTTCAGCCTGCTAAAAATCCGCCAGTTTTACGAGCGCAACGCTTACGATGTCATCGTCGTGGATTGCGCCCCGACGGGAGCGACTTTGCGCTTGCTGCATTTTCCCGAGATGATTGGCTGGTATATGCGGCGGCTTTTCCATGTGGAGCGGAAAGTCGTCAGCGCCATCCGCCGCTTCCGCGACGAACTCTTTTCCGTCCCCTTGCCCGGCGAGGAAGTTTACGACACGGTAGAGCGCCTTTACAAGCGCATCAGCGAGATGAAGGCGGTCTTGGCAGACCCCGAAGTCACTTCCATCCGCCTCGTCCTCAACCCCGAAAAGATGGTCATTGAAGAGACGCGCAGGGCTTACACCTACCTGAACCTTTTCGGCTTCGTCTGCGATGCCGTCATCGCCAACAAGGTGTTGCCTGACGAAGTGACTGACCGCTACTTTGAGCGTTGGAAAGCATCACAACGGCGCTATTTGGAAGAGGTGGAAGCATCTTTCGGCGATTTGCCGATCTTTCGGGTTCGCCTTTACGAGCAGGAAGTCGTCGGCTTGGAAGCCTTGCGACGGATGGCAGCCGACCTTTACGGCGACCGCGACCCGACGGAGCGATTGGCAAAAGGCGAACCATTGCGCATCCGAAAGCGGGGCGACGATTACTTGCTGGAGTTGCGCCTCCCTTTCACCCAAAAGGGTGAGGTGCATTTGCGGCGTAAGGGGGATGAACTCATCCTGCGGGTTGGGGGCATCAAGCGCCACCTCGTTTTGCCCCACATCTTGGCGAAGCGGGAAGTGAAAGAGGCGCGTTTGGACGGCGAATGGCTGAAGGTGCGGTTCGCCGAAAAATCAAGGTGACGAAGGCGGATGGGCTTCTACCGCCATCACGCCCATCCCGACAGGCAAAGTAGCGGTCACCTGAAGCGTTTGGGTGTCAACGACGCTGACCGTCCCATCGTCCTGATTGCCGACAATGAGCCACTTGCCATCCCGACTGACGCAACCCCGATGAGGACGCTTGCCGACTTTCACCGTCCCGACAACCTGCAGCCGTTCCACATCTATGACCGTCACATCGTCGCTGCCTGCATTGAGCACATAGACACGCTTGCCATCGGGCGAGGGAACGGGCATGCGGGGATTGATGCCCACTTTCAATGTCGCCAAGACTTGCAAATCGGACGCCTGCAAGATGGTGGCGTCGTGGCTGTCAAAGTTGGTGCAAACGATGCGTCCCTTCGCCCACGCCAAAAGCCAGGGACGCTTCCCGACCGTCGCTTGGGCGACGATTTTCCCTTCGGGCAAGGCGATGGCAAATACTTCGTTAGAACTTCGGCAATTGGTGAACGCCCTTTTCCCGTCGGGCGAAAGGAGCATGTCGTAAGGAGATGCGCCAACCAAGATGCGCTGAGTTTCTCGGCGGGCGGCGATGTCCACGAGGCTCACGGCGTTAGCACCTTCACAGGCGACCAAAAGCCAGCGACCGTCGGGCGTGACGGCAGGGATGCGAGGGATTTCGCCGACAGCGATTTCACCTGCGACTTTGAAGGCTTGAAGGTCTACGACGGAAACGGAAGCGCTTTGCGTGTTGGTGACGAAGGCGAAGCGGCTGTCGGGGGTGATGGCGACATTGCCCGGTGACTTGCCGACAGGAAGTTTGGCGACGAGGCGAGGGGAATGGGTGTCCAAGATGGCGCAGGCATTGTCATCTTCTACGGCGACGACGAAATAGCGCCCGTCAGGGGTTAACGCCGCTCGGTGCAAGTTCTTCCCGACATCCAATTGAGCGATGACGGAGCGATGGGAAGGGTTAATGACGGTGACCAACCCTTGCCGACTTGTCACCCAAACCCAATCCTGCCAATTGGCATCGCCCATCAGCATCACGCTCAGCAGCAAGCCGAGCCCAAAGTGCTTCACACCTTTTCACGCCCCGCAAAAGAAAAATGGTGGGCGGTGCAGGAATTGAACCTGCGACCTCGTCGTCGTCAACGACGCGCTCTCCCACTGAGCTAACCGCCCACCAACTTTCGGCGCTTCAATTATGGCGCACCGATTTGATGTTGTCGCCTATTCACTTGACGGCGAAAGCGTAGTCGGCTTTGAGCGCTTCGTAGCCTTTGTCTTCCAGTTCGCCCAACCATCGTTCCGCCATGATGGCGGCGGCGCAGCCAAAACCCGCAGCGGTGACGGCTTGACGGAAGGTGTGGTCATGGCAATCGCCCGCCGCAAAGACGCCGGGCACGCTCGTCCGCTGATAGCGATCCACGACGATGTAACCCCGCTCGTCCAATTCCAACTGCCCCTCAAAGAGTTTCGTGTTGGGTTCATGCCCGATGGCGAGGAAGACGCCATCCAAAGGCAACTCACTTTCCTCGCCCGTCTTGACATTTTTCAGCCGCACGCCCGTCACCGTCTGGTCACCCAAAATCTCGGTGACGACGGTGTTCCAGATGAACTCAATCTTGGGGTTTTTGAAGGCGCGCTCCTGCATGATTTTGCTCGCTCTCAATTGGTCGCGGCGGTGGATGACATAGACCTTGCTGGCGTGATGCGTCAGGTAGAGGGCTTCTTCCATAGCGCTGTCACCGCCGCCGATGACGCAGACGACTTTATCGCGGTAGAACCAACCGTCGCAGGTGGCGCAAGTGGAGACGCCCCGCCCGAAAAATTTCTCCTCACTGGGCAAGCCCAACCGTCGGGGCGATGCGCCCGTCGCGATGATGAGGGCAAGGCAGCGAAAAACATTGCCCGCGCTCGTCTCCACCGTGAAGGGGTGCTCTCGCAAATTCACCCTCACGGCGTCCTCGTAAAGGACGCGGGTGCCGAACCGTTCGGCTTGTTGCAGCATCCGTTGCATCAACTCAGGACCCAAAATGCCTTCGGGAAAGCCCGGGAAGTTTTCCACATCGGTCGTCGTCATCAGTTGCCCGCCCATGGCGCTGCCGGCGAGCAAAAGGGGGCTAAGCATTGCCCGCGCCGTGTAAATGCCCGCCGTCAGCCCCGCAGGACCCGAACCGATGATGATGACCTTCTCGGTTTCCGCCATCGTCCAGCAACCTCCTTCGTCAGCGGTTTAGTTGTCGTGCCAAAGGAGATGTCCCCTTGACCTTTCCCGCCACCGCCGTTTTCTTCACCGATTGAAGCGTAGCGAGCACGGAAGGTTCCATCGGCTTGAGCAGCCATCGGGGATAGATGCCGATGGCGAAGAGCAAGAGCGTGACGGGCAAGAGCACCATCCACTTCTCGCGGAAGGTCAAATCGGGCAGCCAGCGATTTTCGGGTTTGGTGATGGGACCGTGAAAGACATTGCGCCAAAGCCAAAGCAAATAGACGGCTGCCAAGACAACGCCGAAAGCCGCCGTCGCCGCCCAATACCAATGCACCTGAAAAGTGCCCGCCAAGATCAGAAACTCGCCGACGAACCCGTTCAAGCCGGGCAACCCGACGGATGAAAGCAAGGCGATCAAAAAGAAGGCGGCGCAGGTCGGCATCACTTTGGCGAGCCCACCATATTCACTCATCAACCGCGTGTGGCGGCGCAAGTAAAGCATCCCGACGAGCATGAAGAGCATCCCCGTGCTCAAGCCGTGATTGACCATTTGCAAGACGCTTCCCATCACTGCCGTCGGGTGGAAACTGAAAGTGCCCAAAGTGATGAAGCCCATGTGGGCGACGGACGAGTAGGCGATGAGCCGCTTGATGTCCGTCTGCACCCACGACATCAACGCCCCATAAAGGATGGCGATGATGGACAGCCAGACCATCACGGGCGCAAGGATTTGAGAGGCGTCAGGGAAAAAGGGTAGGCAAAAGCGCAAGAAGCCGTAACTGCCCATCTTCAGCAACACGCCCGCCAAAATCACGCTCCCTGCCGTCGGCGCTTCCGTGTGGGCGTCGGGCAGCCAAGTGTGCAGCGGGAACATCGGCACTTTGATGGCGAAGGCAAGGGCGAACGCCCCAAAGAGCCAAAGTTGCTGAGCAACCGAAAGCCGCAGAGTGACCAGATCGTCCAAGCGGAAAGTCAGAGCCCCTTCCGTCCGAGCGTGAGCGATGACGAGGGCTAAGATAGCGACAAGCATCAAAACGCCGCCCAAAAGGGTGTAGAGCAAAAACTTCGTCGCCGCATAGAGGCGATTGCCACTGCCCCAGACGGCGATGAGCAAAAACATCGGCACCAACATCCCTTCCCAGCAAGCGTAAAAGAGCAACAAATCGCGGGCGGTGAAGACGCCGACCAAAGTCGCCTGAATGAGCAACAAGCAAAGATGGAACTCTTTGACCCGCTCCTGAATTTCGTCCACCGAAACCAACACGCAAAGCGGACCGAGAAAAAGCGTCAGCAACAACAAGGGCATGCTGATACCGTCCACGCCAAAAAGCAACCGCGCCCCCAAGGGCGGAATCCAGGGCAACTCAAAGGTGAACTGCCAACCCGCTTCCCGCCAATCAAACTGGGCGAACATCAGGATGCCGACAAGGAACGCCAACAAGGTCACGGCAAAGGCAATCCCCCGATGGCGGTTCGGCGCGTCGGCGGGCGTGACGGCAATCAACGCCACGCCCCCCAAAAGCAACAGCAAAATCAGCGGGATCGCCAGCGTGTCAAAGAGATGCGTCGCTTCCATGTCCATCCGCCCTCTGCCTCCTTGCCTCCATCTGCCCAGCGCAAAAGTTGTCCGAGCGATATGCGGGATGGATTGAGACAGCCGATGAGCACTTTCGGCGTTGTATCCTGTCACAAGGTTTTTGCGTTGTCATCGCCCGTGCCCTTGCGCTTTTTGCCGCAAAATTTGGGGCGGTGAGCGGTCATGGTTGCCGTGCAATTGAAAGGTGTCGTCAAGTGGCTGGGCAGGACTTTGGTGCTGCGGGGCGTGGACTTGACCGTTGAAGGGGGCGAGTTCTTTTTCGTCCTCGGTCCGTCGGGTTGCGGCAAGACGACTTTGTTGCGCATCGTCGCAGGCTTCCTCGTCCCCGACGAAGGGCAAGTCTTTTTCGGCGATCGGGAGGTCACGACGGTCCCGCCCCACAAACGCAACGCCGCGATGGTCTTTCAGCACTACGCTCTTTTTCCCCACATGACCGTCTGGGACAATGTGGCTTACGGCTTGCGGTTGCGGAAGTTGCCCCGCGACGAAACCGAACGGCGTGTCCGCGAGGCGCTGAAGTTGGTGCGCTTGGAAGGTTTTGAGCGGCGCTACCCATCGCAATTGTCGGGCGGTCAGCAACAGCGGGTCGCATTAGCCCGCGCCATTGCCGTCCATCCCGATGTGTTGCTGTTGGACGAACCCTTGTCCAACTTGGACGCCAAATTGCGCGCCGAAATGCGGGGCGAACTGAAAGCGTTGCAACGGCAACTGGGCGTGACGGCAATCTATGTCACCCACGACCAGAAAGAAGCCTTAGCGATGGCGGACCGCATGGCGGTCATGAAGGACGGGATGATTTTGCAAGTCGGGACGCCGACGGAACTTTATCGTCGTCCCGCTTCCCGCTTCGTCGCCGAGTTTTTGGGCGATGCGAACATTTGGGATGGACGCCTCGTCGCCTTGCACGCCGATGGGGCGGAAGTGGAAACGCCTTTCGGTCGGTTGCGTTGTCCCCGCCCCGATTTTCCCGCCCAAGTCGGCGACGCCGTTTGGGTGATGGTGCGTCCCGAAGCGGTGCAAGTGGCGAAAGGGGACGAAGCGACATCCGCTGAGAACACCTTCGTCGCCCGTCTCGTGCGGGCGACTTACTTGGGCGAAGTGACGGAGTTGCTCTTGCGCTTGCCCAACGCCGACATCAAAGCCCTGCACTTTCGTCCCGATGGGGGGTTGCCCGATGAAGTCCGCCTCAAAGTTGCCGCCGACGACCTCCGCCTCCTCCCTCGCCACGAAGCGACGGCGATGGCGGATTGACTATCCGTCCGCATCATTGACACTGTGGGCATCACTGTGGGTTGTCTTCCTCGCCTTCCTCTTCTATCCCGTCGCCTTCATGCTCAAAGGCGCCGTCTGGCAAGATGGGCGCTTCACCCTCACCTTCTTTGCGTTGCTGCTCCAAGACCCTGCTCTCGCTGATGCGCTCAAAGGCAGTTTCGGGTTGGCGCTGACGACGACCATCTTGACCCTTTCCCTCGCCGTCCCCATCGCTTTCGTCATGGTGCGTTATGAGTTGCCGATGAAAAGCGCCCTCAATTTGCTGCTCCTTGTGCCGATGATTTCGCCGCCTTTCGTCAGCGCCGTCGCCGTCCGACAGTTGTTGGCGCGCTACGGTCCGCTCAATCAGTTGCTGATGGCAGTCGGTCTTGTTGACCCGCTCAATCCGCCCTCTTGGCTGGACTTTCCCTTTTGGGGCATCGTCATCCTGCAAGTCCTGCACTTTTTGCCCATCGCTTACCTGAATGCCGTCGCCGCCCTCGTGCGTGTGGACCGTTCGTTGGAAGATGCCGCCAAATCGCTGGGGTCATCGGGTTGGCACCTCTTTCGCACCATCACGCTGCCGCTGATGATGCCCGGCTTGTTTGCCGCTGCCAGCCTCGTCTTCATCCTCGCCTTCACCGACTTGGGGACGCCGCTCATCTTCAACTACCAGCGGGTCGTCGCCGTCCGCATCTTCCACATGGTGGAGACGGCGTTGGAAAACCCGTCGGGCTACGCCCTCGTTTTGGTCGTCATGGCGCTGAGCCTTCTGACTTTTTTGGCGGGCAAACGATGGATGGAACGGTGGCAAGTTCAGACGCTCCCGCGCGGTCCTGCCGACGGCGGCGAAGAGAAATTGCCATCGCCCCTCGCTTGGGCAATTAGCCTCGCCATCTTGCTCGTCACCTTCGTCGCCATCCTCCCGCAAGTTGCCGTCGTCCTCAATGCCTTTGCCGACCGATGGTTCATGACGGTGCTGCCTGACCGATGGACGCTTCGGCACTTCCAAAACTTGCTCGTCCATCCGCTCACCCTGACGAGTTTGCGCAACAGCCTGCTTTACAGCCTCGCCAGTGCCACCCTTGACATTTTGCTCGGTTTGACCATCGCTTACCTCGTCGTTCGGCGCAAAGCGCCTTTGCCTAACTGGCTGGACAGCGCGGCGATGTTGCCGTTAGCCGTTCCCGGCATCGTCATCGCCTTCGGCTATGTCGGCGCCTTCGCCAACACGCCTTTAGACCCACGCGTCAATCCCGTGCCGTTGCTGGTCATCGCTTACGCCATTCGTCGGTTGCCTTACATGGTTCGGGCGTGCTATGCGGGCTTGCAGCAAGCCAGCGAAGCGTTGGAGGAAGCGGCGCTCAATCTTGGTGCGTCCCCGTTGCGGGCATTCGTGCAAATCACCCTGCCTCAAATCGTCCCGCATTTGGTGGCAGGGGGCATCATGGCGTTCGCCTTTGCGATGCTGGAAGTGTCCGACAGCCTCATCCTCGCCTTTGAGCAAAGTTACTTCCCCATCACGAAGGCGATTTACGCGTTGGCGAATCGCTTGGAAGGCGGGGCGCAGATGGCGTCGGCGATGGGCGTCTTGGGCATGCTCGTCCTCACCCTTGCCTTGACACTCTCCTTGCGTTTGATGGGACGACGCTTGGGCGAAGTCTTTCGGCTGTGACGGATTAGCCTGAAGGTGTCGCATTTTCGCAATAGCCGCTCCAACAGAAGGTCGGATGGAGCGTCGGCTTTTCAGCGAAGGCGAAGGAGGCGTCGGATCGCTCCTCCTTGTTGGAGTGGCTATTAGCCACGACGCACAAAACCGATGCCACGACTTTCCGAACACACTCAATTAGCCTCACCGCTTCGTCCGCATCAAAATCAATCAACGGTGAGCATTGCTCGCCCACCCTTACCTCGGGGAGGTGTCAGGCGATGGCGGTCGTCGCAGAGATGACGCGATTGAAAGTCGGCACGGTGGACGAAATTCGGGCGAAAGGCGTGATTGTCGTCGCTGGTCCCTATTGCCCCATCGCTGTCTTCTATCACGACGGGCAGTTTTTCGCCGTTGACAATCGCTGCCCCCACATGGGCTTCCCGTTGCACAAAGGTCCCGTGCAAGATGGCATTTTGACCTGCCCTTGGCACCACGCCCGCTTTGACCTCTCTTCGGGTTGCACCTTTGACCTTTGGGCAGACGATGTGCCCTCTTTCCCCGTTGAAGTGCAAGACGGCGAAGTCTTTGTTCTCGTCCCGCCCCTTGACAGCGAGCGAATTCGCACCCATTGGCTGCGCCGTTTGCGGGAAGGGATGGAGCATGGCTTGGATTTGGTCATCGCCAAAGCCGTCATCCACCTGTTGCACGCTAACGCCGATTACCGCGATTTGGTGCGAGTGGGCGCCGAGTTGGGAACGCGCTACCGCAACAGTTGGGCATCGGGAATGACAATCCTGACGGCGATGGCGAACCTCGTCCCGTTGCTCCCGACCGAAGAAGCGATGCGGGCGCTTTATCACGGGCTTTCCCATGTCGCCAGCGACATCCAAGGGCAAGCGACCCGCCGCGAGCGCCAACCTTTGGAAGGCAGCACGGCAACTTTGGAGCAACTCAAGCGTTGGCTGCGCCACTGGACTTTGGTCCGGCACCGAGATGGCGCCGAACGGTGTTTGCTGACGGCGTTAGCGAACGGCGCTTCACCGACGGAAATCGCCGACTTGTTGTTCACTGCCGCCACTGACCGACCTTTTGCCGACGGCGGTCACTTGCTGGACTTTTGCAACAAAGCGATGGAGTTGCTGGAACTGATTGGATGGGAACTGGCGCCGCAGGTGCTGCCCACCTTGACGACGCAACTCGTTTCCAGTCGGGGCGGTGAAGAGAGCAGCGCTTGGCGTTACCCCATTGACCTCATCGCCCTACTTCGGGAAGCGGAAGAGCGATTGCCCGAATGGTTGAAGGAAGGACAGGAACGACGGCAAAACGGTCAAAGCCCGATGCCCATCGCCGAATTATCGCAAGCGCTGCTGAGCGAGAACCCGTCCGACATTTTGGAAGCGTTGTCGGAAGCGACCCGAAAAGGGATGAGCCCGACGGAGTTGAGCAAGGCACTTTGCTACGCCGCCGCTTTGCGCATCGCCCGCTTCGGTCAAAGCAACGAGTTCGGTGACTGGATCACCGTCCTGCACACTTTCAGTTACTGCAACGCCGTCCATCAAACCCTCAAGCGATTGGGCGACGCAGCGCATGCCGAAGTTGTGCGAGCAGTGTGGCATGGGGCGATGGCGGTTTACCTTGACCGCTTCCTCAACATCCCACCCGAACCTTTGCCGGGCGAACGCAAACCGCTGGACGACTTACCCGCTGACGGTGAAGAGTTGCGGCGCGCCATCTTGGAAACCTGCGACCGAACGGGGCAAGATTTGACCGTCGCTGCATTGACATCTCGCTATTTGCAATTGCGCCATCCCGTTCAGCCACTCATTGCGACACTAACGCATTGCGTCTTGCGGGAAGATGCTGACTTCCACACCTTCCAGATGCTGGAGGCAGGCATCCGCCAGTTTCAGGAATGGGGCGAAACAGAAGAAGGGCATCACATCCTCATCGCTACCGCCCGCTACATCGCTGCCCACGCACCGACGCAGCGCGCCAGTGAACAAACCTTCCGCATCGCTTGGCGATTGCACCGAGGCGAAGCCCTTTACGAAGAAGGCGAGTAACGATTGGCAAATAGCGAGTAGCGAATGGCGAATGTTGGAGCGCCTATCAGGCGCGACCAAAGGCAAAGGTTAAAAGCGCCATCAGGCGAACAGTGTCACTTCTCGCTTCGTTTTTCCCGTCACCGCAGTAATTCGTCGCCGTAGCGCTTGAGGTTGTCCAAGACGAATTTGGCTTTGCGGTAGACTTGGTTGGCGCTGTAGTCGGAACTGACGAACACGCTGTCTTGTCCCGCCAGTTTGCCGAACTTGACGGTGATGGTGCGGTTGCCTTTGAGTTTGATTTCGGCAGTCAGTTGGGGTTTGTCCAAGCCGTGTTCGGGGCGGGGTTTTTCGGCGACCCACTTGTCGGCTCGCATGCTCTCCAACTCAAACAGGATGCTGCCCACCGTTGTCCAATTGGCGCTTTGGCGCTTGGGTTCGGTCAACTCCCAGTTGCGTTCGCCCCGCTTAACCAACCGCACCCGCTTTTTATCCCAACGCAGGACAATCTCTTCGGCGTCATCGCGGTTGAACTTGACGACTTGCAAATCCCGCAGGTCATCGGGTGACTTTTTCAGGTCGTTGAGCAAACTGACTCGCACGCGGTAAACGGTGTCGCCTTCGCTGGTGCGCAAGTAAGTGGCGTTGCCTTTGGCGCTCAACCAGACGACTTTCGGCTCTTTGCGCCCTTTCTCCCAAAGGCGCAGTTCCAGTTGAGGTTTGTCCAAGCCATAATCGGCGAGGTTCGTCGGCTTGTCAATGAAGCCTTCCGCTTGTGCGCCATCCAATGCCCAGAGGATGTCGTCCACGCGCCAAGTGTCGGCGGGGACTTTGATAGGGCTGAGCATTTGCCAGCGGGTTTCTTTGCCCTCCTTGCGCTTGCGGACCTCAATTTCTGTGCCGTCGTAACGCATCGCCAAACGCTCCACATCGTCCTTTCGGAAGACCAGCACCCGCTTGGAGCGCAAATCGGCGGCGGTTTTACGGATGTCCTTCAGGTCAAAATCGTCCACAAGGACGACGGCGGGGAAACGAAGGGTGCGGGCGTAGTAGCGAGTCGTCTGGGTTTCGTGGCGCTTGCCGACGGTCAAAACCAACGGCTCTTTCCGACCCTTCAACCAAAGTTGCACTTGCAGGCTCGGTTTGTCCAGTTGGTAACTGACCAGTTGGGTGGGCTTGGGTCGCTCCACGACGAACTGGCGGGCTTGCAAGTTGGAAAGGCGGTCAAGGAGCATGGTGATGGCAGCGTTGTCCCCTGCCGTCCGAACGGGTTCGGTCAGTTGCCACTCCTCTTTGCCCTTGCGCTCGCAGACGATGCGTCGGTCAGGGTAGATGAGCGCCAATTTCGTCACCCTGTCTTTGCTGAAAACGAGCAACCGTTTGTCGCGGAAATCGTCGGGCGTTTTGTTGGCGTCGTCCAAAAGCCATGCCGTCAGGACGACAGGTTTCTGCCAACCTTCCACGAGGGCGTAAGCGCTCATGTTATCGGGCGTCTTGTTGCCGAATTGGATGCGATAGGTGCGTCCCCGTCGGTCGTGGACGATAAGGGTGACCGTTGGGTTTGCCAAGCCATATTCGGGCTTCTTTTCGTCCAACTCCGCTTTGGTCGTCAAGTTTTTAAATCGGTTGAGGAAGCCCTCCATCGTCGTCGGGTCGGCGGGGGCTTTGACGGGCACTGTCAGCCACCAATTTTTGCCCTTCCGTTCCAAGACGAGGCGCTTGGGACTTTGCTGGCGCTGCACTTCTATCTTCACGATGTCGTCGGGGTTGAGGTTGAGCACGATCTTACCTTGCACGACTTCCCCCCGCTCGCGCCAGAGGACATAAGCGAGCAGGGCGACAAAGACGACGAACCAGAAAGCAGCGCCTCGCAACCGCATCGGCATCACCTCGGCAGATGCTCGGGGAAAATCAAAGCCCCAAAGTGACTTGCATCGCCCGTTCAACCTTCCTAAGAGTTGACTCCGAAATTTGCCCTAAACGATGCAACAAGCGAGATTTGTCACAGACCCGAATTTGATGGCAAAGGGCAATGGAGTCATTGCTTAGTCCTCCATCACCTGCCGAAACGGGCACGCAAAAAGGAAACTGTTGCCAGCGTAAGTTTGTGGTGAAGGGCACGATGACCACTGTCCGCAGGAATTCGTTCAGGGGGTCAACTTGGACGACCAAGACGGGGCGGCGTCCTGCCTGCTCCGAGCCTCTGACAGGATCAAGGACGGCTAACCACACTTCCCCTCGCTTCACTGGCGTTCCCCCTCCTCCAAGTTGCGAAGGTAATCCGCCATCCCTTGCTCTGCAAGGTCTATGTCTTCAGAAGCCAGTTGGTGATACAAGGCAACGAGGTGCGGGTCTTGAAGAGTTTGCTTGAGTTTCTCTGTCTCCACGAAGCGACGCACAAGGTCAATGACCAACTCGCTTTTGGGGCGACCTTGCGTTTGGCACAGGGCATCTAAAGCAGCATCCAGTTCCTCATCCAGTTCCAGTGACAAAACTTTCGTCGCCATATTGCCATCACCTCTTCAGGTTGACGACTTCCGCCACTTAGCGATGATTTCCCTTGCCCATGCGGCATCTTCCGCCCGCAAAGGCGGTTCAGGGTCTCGGTCGTAAGGCAATCGGTAATCATAACCCGCCCGATCGTAAACAGTTGTCAAAACCCCCTGCAAATCTAAGGGCACATCGGGTTCACCCCACAAAAGCGGGACGGGAATCGTCGGCATCTTCTGCCGAATCGTCCACGCATACACTTCCGCCATCGGACGGCGATAGGAGCGACTGACGATGGCGTAGTAATCGGCAGGCGGCAAAGGCTTTCCCATCGGCACTCGCTCCCCTTCCCGCAGCAAGTCCAACTCTATCAGGTGGGCATCGCTGTTGAGGATAGCGTTGCGACGCTTGAGGTATTCGGTGCGACCGTCACCTATGCGCTTGTTGAAAGGCGAGAGCATCTCTATGACGGTCACGACCCTTTGGGTCGTCAATTCTCGGATTTCCAGAAAGTAGTGGCGGACTTCTTCTATGTCGGGCAAGGGGACGAGGATGGCGGTGGCTATCTCGGTGAGGGTAGCGACAGCGCCTTCAGTTCTCGGCGCTTCGGGTAGGGGTTGGGCGACGGAGATATCGGGACGCAGGCGGGTGATTTCCGCGTCCAGTGCCGTCAAGTAGACATAACGCTCTATGTGCACCGCATAACGAGGACGCAATTGGGGGACGAGGAAATCACTGATCGTGTTGATGAAACGACTGTGAAATTCCTGCCATCCTGCAGGCGCTTCCAAGTATGGGTCCATGCCTGGGAAAGGCGATGGCATCTTCGGTCACCTCGCTTTCTCGGGCGCCAGTATGCTCTGTCAAAGGGCATGTCGCAACTGTTCAACAGTGTCGTTGGGTGACGGAGCGTGACATGATTGCCTTTCTGACGGACTTTTTCAAATCCCAGTCGTTGAAGGGCTGCGATGACCTGCCGCCCTGTCACGCGTGGCAGTTTAGCCAATCCTTGCTTTCACCTTCCCCTTCGCCTTCGGGAAATCGGGACTTGCTGTGACCTTGCAAATTATCGCTTCATCGGTATCAGCGACATCAAGGTGCAGCACTTTCAAGTCTTTCGGGATCGCCTCTCCGAGCAGGGCTAAGGCTTCCAGATAGCACTCAATGGCTTCTTTGGCTCTTTCTATGATTGCGCCACCGTTTCGCCTTGTGTGATGCAACCCTTGAGGGCGGGCACAGTGACAGTGTAGCCGCCTTCCTTGTTGCGCTCCAAGATGACCGTGTAAGTGACCTTGCCCATTTCGTGCTCACCCCTTGATGTTAACTTCGTCGTGACAGCCAAGTGAACAAGCCAGCGACAAGGATGGTCAGGGGCAGGACGATGACGCTCCAGACGAAGGTGAAGATGGTTTGCTCGCGGCTCAAAAACAGCCGTTGGGGCGGTTCGTCTTTGGGCGGGATGTCCAAAAGGACATCCTCTTCGGCGAGCCAATGCAGGCAGTTGGCGGCGAAGGGACCATTGGAAAGGTTGCGGATGAAGCGGTTGGTGCAAAAATCTGAGTCGGCTAAGACGACGGCGCGCATCTTGCGTTTGCTGTCGGTCGCTTTCTCCACAGCCGCCGCCAAAATGAAAGGACCGCTTTCCTCGTTTGGTTCTTTTTGGACAGCGCCTTGCAATTTCTCCTCCCGCCAACTGGACGGGCTCGTTTCAATCAGTTCTGTCAGTGTCACGCCTGATGGGACATTGCTTTTGCGTTTGAGGGGACGGGCAGTGATGAACAAAACCGCTTGGGTCGCTTGACCCGCTTTCTGGAAGGGTTGGGTGATGTCGTGGGGGCGAAAGCCGAAGGCGAAGATGGCGGCAGCATCGCCCAAGATGTTGTTGGCAGGTTCCACGACAGCGCCGACCTTCGTCTCCAAACCCCATTCGTTCAGCCAGTCCGAAAAGCCAGGGGCTGGGTCGGATTCCAACATCAAGAGCAGTCGCCCACCCTTGTCCAAGTAAGTTTTGATGGCTTGCTTTTCCTGCGGGAGCAAATCTTGCTGGGCGCCAGCGATGACCAGCACATCGCAATCTTTGGGAACTGTTTTTTCCGTCAGCAACTTCAACGCTTTCACTTGATAGTTGAGCCTTTCCAGACCGCTCTTTAACATCCCGTAGCCTTCGTCACCGAAACCGTCGTAAGGGTGCTCGCCGTGCCCTTGCAGGAAGTAAATCGTCGGCTTTTTGTCCCTCGTGACCTTGAGCAGGGCGCCTGTGAATTCTTTTTCGTCGCCGAAACTGACCCGTTCCTTTCGCCCGTTTGCCTCAAAGACGGTCACCCCTGTGCCCGCCACCTCATACTGGCGAGCCAGAGCGGGTTCGCGAATGGGGTCAACGACCCGCACCTTGATTTTCGGGTTCACTGCCTCATAGCGCTTGAGCAAATCCCGAACCCGCACGAACTCTTGGGAGTTGAGGTCATAGAAGGCGACGACATTGACCTCTTTGTCAATGCTTCGGACGATTTTGAGCGTCTGGGGCGAAAGGGTGTGGCGCTTCGTTTTCGTCCAGTCCCAACTGGCGTTATGGCGGTCGGAGATGTAAACGAGGATGGCGAGCACGCCGACGAAGAAGAGGCAACTGAGTAGGGCGTTGGTGCTCAATCGCCCCCGCCGCGTCAGTAAGTAACGCAGGATGCTTTCTAAATGAAGGACGACCATCCCCAGCCAAAGGGCGATGCCTACCCCGATCACGCTCAAGCCGATCCATTTTTTGTCGGGTCGGGCAAGGTAGAGGCTCAGCCCGACCATCAAAAGGACGACGCCGAACATGACAATGACGAGCCCATTCGCCCTCGTGATTTCCCGCAAGCGACGCATAACCCATCACCTCTTTCGGCAAAGCGCGGATGTTCAGCGCCAGTGACGGCTGCCCAGGGATTGAACGGCGAGGTAAAGGAAAGCAATTGTCAGCACCAAGAAAAAGAGGGCATCTTTGCTTTGGAGGAGCCCTGCCGTGAAATCTTGATAGCGGTAGTAAAGGGAAACTTTGCGACAGATTTCCGCCAGCGTCCCCGTCCCTTCGGTCGGCCAAGTGATGACATACGCCAGCAACAAAGTCCCGAAAGTTGCGAAAGCGGCGATGACCTGATTGTCGGTGAGTGACGACCAAAAGACACCGACAGCGACGGCGGCGGCGCCGAAAAGGAGCAAGCCCAAGTAAGCCGTCCAGTAAGGTCCCAAGTCCACCGTCCCACCAGAAAAGCGATAGACGAGGTAGGGAACATAAAGGGTCAAGCCCAAAGCGATGACGAGCCAAAGGTAAGCGCCAAAGAATTTGCCCAGCACGACCTGCCAATCGGTCACGGGCGAGGTCAGCAACAACTCCATCGTCCCCAATCGGCGCTCCTCCGCCAAAAGGCGCATCGTCACCATCGGCAAGACGATGAACAAGATGACCGCCATGTTCCAAAACAGGTAACGCAGGTCGGCGGTCTGCAGGTTGACGATGTAGGCGAGAAAGAAGAAACCCGTCCAAAGTTCAAAAAACGCCAAAGTCACATAGGCGACCCAAGAACTGAAAAGGCTTTTGACTTCCCGAAGGGCGATGGTGGTGGTGACCGCCAGCCATTCGGCGAAGCGGCTTGCCACCTCCTTCGGTTTGACGGCGACGAAGGCTTTTGCTGTCGCTTGCGCCATCTCACTCCGCCTCCTTGACAGCGACGGGCTTTTTCTCACGCACCCAGACGATGATGTCAAACCCATCCTCCCACCAGATTTGGGTGGAGCGATGGAGCATTGCCTCGTAAACTTCCTCAGATTTCTCTGGGGCAACCCGCAAGGCTATGACCGCATCCTCTTCCTCAAACGGCTCCAGGACTTGCACCTCAGCATCGGGGTCAATTTGCCGAGCCAAATCAATGAGTTCGCTAAGGCGACGGGCGAGCATCGCCTTCCATTGGCGTTGACGGGATCGTTTGGGCGGCATCGTCCATCACCTCTTGCCCAGCAGCATCCCGACTTTTTCAACGAATTCCCTTGTGTGCCTCAAAAGCCGTTCCACCCGTTTTCGGCTCAACGCCTCATCAGAATAGTGGGCTTCGTTGCGCATCTGGTATGCTTCCCGCAAGAATTTCACCTCATCTTCTGTGAACAGGTGACGCTTCTTCACCGCCTCCAGGGCGAAGGTGTTGCGCAACCCGTCATGCGACCACCTGGCTTGGCGAAAGCCCAATCGCTCCAAGACAGCAATTTGCCCCCAAAACACCGCCCCATAACAGCACAAGGCACAGGATGACAGAGCGCCTGCGTTGAAACTCGCTTCCGCGCCCGTAAGGAAATCGTGCGCCCGTGCCATCGCTGCCATGCCTCGCACCCCTCACCGATGGCGTTAGCCCGTCCACCCATCACTCCCTCGTCACCAAGTTGACGAAGATGTCTTCTAAGGTCAGTTCCTCGCGGCGCAGTTCCAGTAAGCCCCAACCGTTTTGGACGACGAATTCGGCGACCCGCTCGCGGATGTCGTTGCCGGGTGGCGTTTCAATCGCAAACAGGTTATCGCCCACCGATTCCACCCGAACGACCCCATCCAGTTGACTGAAGGCGCGCAAGGGTTGAGAAGGAGGGCGAGCCAACCGAACCAAAATCCGCTCGCTTTGTTGCAACCGCCGCGATAGCCCTTCGGGCGTGTCTTCGGCGACGATGCGCCCTTTGTGGATGATGAGAACTCGTTCGCAAGTCATGGACACTTCAGGCAAAATGTGCGTGCTCAAGATGATGGTGCGTTCACCCGCCATGCTTTTGATGAGTTGGCGCACTTCCCGCACTTGCACGGGGTCAAGCCCGATGGTCGGTTCGTCCAAAATGAGCACTTGCGGGTCATGGACAAGGGCTTGGGCGATGCCGACCCGTTGGCGGTAACCTTTGGACAGGTGTCCAATGAGGCGGTCGGCGACCTCGGTTAATCCGCATCGCCCCACGACATCATCCACCCGCTCTCGGATGCGTCGGCGGGGAACGCCTCGGATGCGCGCCATATAGCCCAAGTAATCACGGACGCGCATCTCGTTGTAAAGCGGGACGGTTTCGGGCAAGTAACCCGTAAGCCGTCGGACTTCCAAAGAATTTTCCACGACATCGTAGCCAGCGACTTTTGCCGTCCCCGAAGTCGGGCTGAGGAAACCTGTCAAGATGCGCATCGTCGTCGTCTTGCCCGCCCCGTTGGGACCCAGAAAGCCCAAAATTTCCCCCCGCCGAACATCAAAGGTGACCTCTTCTAAGGCTTTCACCTCGCCATAAAACTTCGTCAACCCGACGACCTCAACCATACACCTTCGCCTCCGTCTTGACGGGAGCGATGAAGGGATGCAGAAGGTTCCAAGGGCAAGGCGTGTCACAATTTTAGCGCCCTCTCCTTAGGGCGGAAGGTGGCGAAGGGAGATGTCGCAGGAAGTTTTGTTGGAGCGATTGACGCGTCGGGAATTTCGGGAGCGGCTGCAACGGGGCGAATTGCAAGCCGCCATCATCGCCACCGGCAGCATTGAGCAACATTTGGAACACTTGCCCTTTGCCCACGACACCCTCAGCGCCGCTTGGGTCGCCGAGCAAGTCGCCCGCCAACTCTTCCCCAAAGTCATCGTCACCGTCCCAGTGAGCATCGGCATCAGCGAGCATTGGATGTGGGCGCCCGGCACGCTGACGGCGAAGCCCGGCAGTTGGCTGGCGGTGCTTTTTGATGCGGCGGAATCGTTGATGCGGCACGGTTTGCGCAAGGTGCTCATTCTCAACGGGCATGCAGGCAATGTCGCTCCCGTTCAAGGGGTCTTGCGCCAATGGCAACTTTACTTCGCCCGCCAATTTCCTGAGAGCAATTTGCAATTCGCCAGTTACTGGGACTTCATCCCCCGCGACATTGCCGAGACGGTGTTGGCGACGAAATGGATGCCGGGGCACGCCCAAGAGTTTGAGACCTCCTTTGCCCTTCATGCCTTCCCCGACCTTGTGCGCCAAGACGCAATTGCCCATCAAGATGACCCAGAACCCGCTCAGGCGACGGCGGAAAAGGGGCGGCAATTGGCGGAAATCGCCATCGCAGGGGTCGTCGCTTTCCTGCAAGGGATGCTGGATGGCACAATAAGGATGCCCGTTGATTGACCGACAAAGGCAGGTGACGCCTGAACATGTTCGGCATCGGTCCGTCGGAGTTAGCCGTCATCTTCTTGCTGGCGCTGTTGCTGTTCGGTCCGCAGAAGTTGCCCGAAATCGCTCGGATGTTGGGGCGCGCCACGCGGGAAGCCCGAAGGGCATGGGAAGAGTTGCAACGGCAGTTGATGAGCGACGACGAAGAGACGCGTTGGCGCTGACGGTTCATGCCCCTTGACGAATCAAAGCGACGATTTTTTCGGCGGCTTCCTGCATGGTGGCGGCGGGGATGAGCGGCGTGCCCTCCAACAACGCTCGTCCCTCTTCCTCCCTCGTCCCTGTCAATCGGACGACGATGGGGACGCGCACTTCCATGCCCTCTAAGGCTTGCAAGATGCCTTTGGCGACCTCATCGCAACGGGTGATGCCCCCGAAGATGTTGATGAGCACGCCTTTCACTTGCGGGTCGCTCAAAATCAGTTGCAAGCCGTTGCGGACGATTTCAGCCCTGGCGCCTCCGCCGATGTCCAGAAAGTTGGCGGGGGCTGCGCCTGCCCGTTGGACGACATCTAAGGTCGTCATCGTCAAGCCCGCGCCGTTGCCGATGATGCCGACCTCGCCTTGAAGCCGAACATACGCCAACCCCAATTGGCGCGCTCTCGCTTCCAACGGGTCTTCTTCCGTCTCTTCGCGCCAAGTGGCGATTTCCGTCTGGCGGAAAAGGCTGTTGTCGTCAATGAGCAATTTGGCATCGGCAGCGATGAGTTTCCCGTCGGTGGTGATGACCAGCGGGTTGATTTCCGCTAAGGTCGCATCACATTCCACAAAGAGCCGATAAAGTCGCCGAGCCATCGCCACAAAGTCGCGAAGGACGGACAAATCCAATCGGGCGGCGTAAGCAGTTTGGCGGGCTTGAAAATCCATCAAGCCCAGCAAGGGGTCAATGGGGCAACGGGCGATGGCGTCGGGATGTTTTTCGGCGACTTCCTCAATGTCCACACCGCCCATCGCCGACACCATCATCACGGGGCGTTTGCGACTTCGGTCAACGATGATGCCGAGGTAGTATTCGCAGGCGATGTTGAGGGCTTCTTCCACGAGCACCTTTTCCACCCGCAAGCCTTTGATGCTCATGCCCAAGATTTGAGTGGCGACTTGTTCGGCTTCATCGGGTGTTTGGGCGACTTTGATCCCGCCCGCTTTCCCCCGACCGCCCACGAGCACTTGCGCCTTGACGGCGACGGGTTTGCCCAATCGTTGGGCAATTGCCTTCGCTTGCTCTGGCGAACTCGCCACTTCCCCCTGCGGGATGGGAATGCCGTAACGGGCGAACAGTTGCTTGGCTTGATACTCGTGCACCTTCATCCTTTTGCCACCTCCGTGCTACAATGTTGGCGTCCCTGTTAGAAGGTGGCAGTGTTGACAGTTCGTGCGAGGAGGGATGGAGATGGCGGAGTTTTACAACCTGAGCGAAGTGGCGCGATTGCTGAAGGTGTCGCCCTTGACGGTTCGGCGGTGGGTGGAAGAGGGCAAATTGAGGGCGTTCCATCCCAAAGGGACGCGCCTTTATCGCATCCCCGAAGATGCCCTGCGGGAGTTTGTCGGCGAGGAATGGTTCGCCCAAATCGCCACGGAAGCGACGCAGATGAAACAGGAAGCGCCCAAACGCCGTGGGCGTCGCCGACGCTCGTGACCTGCCGATGCTTTTTGAGGTGAAGGAAGATGCTGCCAAGCGGTTGGCAACGATGGCTGGGCGGTCAATTGTTCGCCCAATTGCAGCAGGCACAACAGGAAGTGGAACGGTTGCGTTCCCTGCGTCTGGAAGGGCAGGCAGGTGGCGGGCAGGTGCGCGCCGTCGTTTCGGGTCTGGGCGAATTGCTGGAAGTGCACCTTGACCCGCAATTGCTGAAACCTGAAGAGCGGGAAACTTTGCAAGACCTCATCGTCGTCGCCGTCCGTGAGGCGATGGGGAAAGCGGAAGAAGCCCAGCGGGAGCGGTTGCAGGAGATGTTGCGCCAATTGCCCCTCGGCAACTTGTTGGGGCGGTGAAAGAGCATGCGCGCCGATTTGCCGCCCTCTTTACGCGACCTTTTGCGAGAATTGGAACGGCTGCCGGGGATCGGACCGAAAAGTGCGATGCGCATCGCCCTCTTTTTGCTCCATCAGCCTCGCGAGGCGACGGAGCGGCTTTTGCGTGTCTTGCAAGCCGTGCTGGACAATGTGCGCCTTTGCCGTCGTTGCTTCAATTACGCCGAAGGGGAGTTGTGCCCCATCTGTCAAGACGACACTCGCGACCCGACTTTGTTGTGCGTCGTGGAAGACCCGATGGACATCGCCCTCATAGAAGGCACCAACTTTCGCGGGCGCTACCATGTTTTGCACGGTGTTATCGCCCCGACGGAAGGCATCGGTCCCGACGATTTGCGCATCGCCGAATTGCTGGAACGGGTGAAAACGGAGCATCCTGCCGAAGTTATCCTCGCCCTCAGCCCGACGACGGAAGGGGAAGCGACCGCCATTTACCTCGCCCGTTTGCTCAAACCGTTGGGCGTCAAAGTCACCCAATTGGCGATGGGTTTGCCCCTCGGCGGCGCGTTGGACTACGCCGACCCTTTGACCTTGTTTCGGGCATTGGAAGGACGACGGGAAATCTAACGGCGCGGGACGAGGGACGGGGGACGCGGGACGGAAAAGCAATCCCAGCGCTTTGGCAAAAAGGTGGTCTGCTCCTACTCATTCGCTACTCGCTACTGGCTACTCACTGCCGTTTCCCCATTTCCTGTCGCTCACTCGCTACTCGCTACTGACTACTCGCTACCGTTTTCCCATTTTGGCTCGGCAATTGCCATGCCCTTTCCTCCTTGACGGACGGACGATGGCGGTTATAATTTCCCGCTCGGAATGGCAGGTGGCTCAGCGCACAAGCGCTGAGCAATCCCAAGCCTGCCCGCAGGGACGGTGACGCTTTCGGGGTTGCTGGCTCACGGTGGGCTAAAGCAACCCTTTGAGATGCCGATTGTCAAAGAGACGGACGCTGCTCCCTGCGCAAAGGAGGCGAAAGGGTCGTGGACAGTAATGGCGGTCCGAGTATGTGGCGCAGGCTTTTCCGCTACCTGCGCCCCTATTGGCACTGGGCAGTCTTAAGCCTGGTGCTGACGCTGGTGGTCACGGGGTTGGGGCTGTTACCACCGAAGTTGATGCAGTTGCTGCTGGACAAAGCCATCCCCCACAAAGACTTCTCCCTGCTGTGGCGGTTATGCGGTTTGCTTTTGGGCGTTTACCTCGTCAACACCCTTTTCTCCTTCGCCCGCACCTACTTGATGTCGTGGCTGGGGCAACGCGTGCTTTACGACATGCGGTCGGAACTTTACCAACATTTGCAGCGCCTGTCGCTGAGTTTCTACGACAACCACCGCACGGGGCAACTGATGTCGCGCATCACGGGCGATGTCGGGATGCTGGAGGGCTTCCTCATCCACAGCATCCCCCAATTCTTCGTGGATTTGCTGACGCTGTTCGGTATCGGCTTCGTGCTGTTTCAGACCGACCCCAAACTTGCTTTGATCGCCTTAGCGCCCACGCCCTTGCTGTTCCTCATGACCGTCAAATACAAGGATTTCGTGTTGCCCGTCTATCGTCGGCTGCGGTATGTGTGGGGCGACCTGACCTCGTTTTTGTCGGACACTTTGGGCGGCATCCGCGTCGTGAAGGTGTTCAATCAGGAAGAGCACGAAGTTTATCGCTTCCGCCTCAAAAACTTGCGCATCCTCAAGACGAGTTTGCAGGGCGTGCTGATTTGGTCGGCGTTTTTCCCGACGATGGGTTTGGTCAGCACCATCAGCCTCGTCGCCGTCTGGTTGGTCGGTGGCAAGGCGGTCATGGATGGGACGCTGAGTTTGGGCGTCCTGACGATGTTCACCCTCTACTTGCAACGCTTCTACTTGCCCGTCCAAAACTTGGCGCAACTGAACGATGTCATCCAGCGGACGAAAGCGTCCGCCGAACGCGTCTTTGAGATTTTGGACACCCAACCCGACATCACCAACGCCCCCGATGCCGTCGTCCCCAAGACCGTGCGCGGTCACTTGCGTTTGAAGGGCGTTCACTTCGCTTACCCAGGCAGCCATGAACCCGTGTTGAAGGGCATAGACTTGGAAATCCGACCCGGCGAGATGGTCGGCATCGTCGGGCGGAGCGGGGCGGGCAAAAGCACCCTCGCCGCCCTCATCCCCCGCTTCTACGACCCGACGGAAGGACGCATTGAATTGGACGGGATAGACTTGCGCCAGATTGACCTGCAGGCTTTGCGGGCGAACATCGGGATGGTGCTGCAAGAGCCTTACCTCTTTCACGGCACGATCAAGGAGAACATCACTTACGGCAAACCTGATGCCGACATGTTGGAAGTCATCCGAGCCGCCAAGGCTGCCAACGCCCACCAGTTCATCATGGAGTTCCCCGACGCTTACGACGCTTATGTGGGCGAACGGGGGACGAAACTGTCGGGCGGTCAGCGCCAACGCATCTCCATCGCCCGCGCCTTGCTGCGCGACCCGAAAATCCTCATCTTGGACGAAGCCACTTCAGCCGTGGACAGCGAGAGCGAGTATGCCATCCAGCAAGCCTTAGAACGGTTGCTGAAAGGGAGAACGACCATCGCCATCGCCCACCGCCTCTCCACCTTGCGCAAAGCCGACAAACTCATCGTCCTTGAGAACGGCGAAATCGTGGAGCAAGGCACGCACGAAGAGTTGATGGCGAAAGACGACGGCATCTATCGGCGCTTGGTGGAAATCCAGATGCGCATGAGCGAGACCCTGAACCTTGTGCCCCTGCCTTTCAATGGGAACGGCGGCGAGAAAACTGCCGATGCAGGAGGCAACGGTCACCGTGCGCCCCTCGTGGGAAGCCGAGCCTGACATAGAAGTGCGGGTGCTGCCAGCGAAGGACATTCGCTTTTTGAAGTTGCCTGATGGGCAAGTGGCGTTGGTGTGGCAGGAGCAAGCCATTCCTGTCGGCAAAATCTTGCGCACCTTGCCCATCAGCGACCCTTGGCGTTACCTGATTGTTTACGACGCCGACGGCAACGAAATCGGTGTCCTCGTGGACATCGCCGAGTTGGACACCTCGTCGCAGCAAATCGTGCGGGAGGAATTGGAGCGTCGCTACCACATGCCCAAAATTTTGCGGGTGCTGCAGGTGGAGCGGTTGCCCCAGACAGGGCACACCCGTTGGCGGGTGGAGACGGACGAAGGCATCAAAGAGTTCGTCGTGCCCGGCAGCGAACACATCTACACCTCTCGCTACCCCCGCATCTTTTTGGTGGACGAAGACGGCAACCGCTACGAAATTCCCAACTTTGAGCGCTTGGATGCCCGCAGCCGTCGCCTCGCTGCCCCCTACCTTTGAGGCGTTGGGACTTCAAAGAAAAAAGGGTGGCTGCCTCAGGCAGCCACCCGCAACCTTTCTCGTCGCGCCTTGCGCTTAACCAGGCAAGTTGGCATTGATGGTGTTGAAGGTGTTGGCGATTTTCTGCCCCAGCAGCGTCAAGGCGGCGATGACCACCAAAGCGATCAACGCCACCAAAAGCCCATACTCCACGAGGGTTTGCCCCTCGTCCTCCACCAACAGCCGACGAAGCAACATCTTTGACACCTCCTTGTCGTCCGTTTGGTTTGTGCCTCATTTTAACCTCGTTTTGCAAAGGGCGAAAGGGTCGCCGTCACATCCGTGCCTTATCGGCAAAGGGGAGCGCTTTCTTTAGCGGGCACCTTTGGGGCAAGATGTATGGCGCCTTTATCCCGCCGAAGGAGGCGATGGCGGAATGGAAAGGGCGGTCGCCTTCATAGACACCCAACCCTTTTGGGCGTTTGACTACGGGGCGAACCATCCCCTCAAAATGTGGCGGTTGCAACTGACGCAGGAGTTGCAGCGGGCTTATGGCTTGCTGGACAAGGTGCGTTTGATCGCCCCTCGCCCAGCCGCTGACGAAGAAGTCACCGCCTTCCACGAACCCGACTATCTGGACGCCTTAAGGCGTGCCGACGAAGGCATTTGGTCGCCTGACCTTTCCCGCTACGGGCTTGGCACTCCCGATTGCCCCATCATGCCCGGCGTCTTCACGATGTCGCTGTTAGCCGCCGGCGCATCGGCGCAAGCAGCCGAGTTGGTGGCAAGTGGGCAAGTCGCCGTCGCCTTCAACATGGCAGGTGGCTTGCACCACGCCATGCCGTCTTACGCATGGGGCTTTTGCTACCTCAACGACCCCGTCGTCGCCATCCACAAATTGCTGCGCACCTTTGAGCGAGTCGCCTACTTGGACATTGATGCCCATCACGGCGACGGCGTGCAAGTGGCGTTTTACCGCGACCGACGCGTTTTGACCATCAGCACCCACGAAAGCGGGCGCTACTTGTTCCCCGGCACGGGCTTTGAGACGGAGATGGGCGAAGGAGACGGTTACGGCTTCGCCCTCAACATCCCCTTCCTTCCCCACGCAGGCGACGATGTGTTTTTGCGGGCGCTGGAGGAAATCGTCCTGCCAGCGTTGGAAACTTTTCGCCCCCAAGCCATCGTCACCCAATTGGGCGCCGATGCGTTGCACGATGACCCCATCACTCACTGGAACTTGACGACCCACAGTTACTTGCGAGCCATCGACGCTATCAAAACTTTGAACTTGCCTTGGGTGGCATTGGGCGGGGGCGGTTACAACATCGCCAATGTCTGTCGGGCGTGGACTTTGGCGTTAGCGGTGATGGTGGGCGAAGAGTTGCCCGACCATGTGCCCGACGAGTGGCGGAAAATCGCCCAACCTTATGGCGTGTTGCTTTATCGCCTGCGGGATGCTGAGCCGACGAGTTCGTCACCGACGGTGCGGGCGGACATAGAGCGGGTCATCCAATGGCTTAAACGCCATCACCCGCTGCTTGCCCGTTGACCTTCAAGCCAGCCGTTGCGGTCGGATGGCGTCGGCGCACTCTTCAAAGCGCGCCAAAACTTGCTCCCTCGTTGCCGTCCCCGTCACGCCGATTTGCTGGATGGTGATGGACGCCACCAAATTGCCGATGGTCGCCGCTTCTACGGGATGAGCACCCAGACAAAGGGCAGGCACTAAGCCACCTGTCACGCTGTCGCCTGCCCCCGTGATGTCCACCTCGCCCGTCACGGGCACGGCAGGGATGTGCCAAGTGCCCTCAGCGGTCACGACGACGATGCCCAGTTCGCCGACGGTCACAAAAACGGGTTTGCCCGTGCGGGCAAACAGCGCCTGCCCAAACGCCGCCGCTTCCGCCAGCGACACCTTTTCGGGCGTCGTCCCCGACACCGCCCTTGCCGCTTCAAAGCGGTTGGGCTTGACAAAAAAGTGCGCAAACTCACCGATGCGGGTGCGCGAGTCGGCGTAAAAGATGGGACGCGGGACGAGGGACGAGGGACGGGAGCGTTGGGCTGCCCACTGGCAAAGGGTTGTCCGCACCCGATCGGTGACGACGCCCCAATTGCGTTCGGGCACTTGGTCAGCGACGATGACGGCGTGCACTTCAGGCAGCAACTTCTCCACCGCTTGAAGGATTTGCGTCTGCAAATCATCGGGCAAAGGTTGGCGATTGCGGATGTCTAAGCGATTCAATTCCCGCACTCGCCCGTCCCGTTCGCGCATCATCGGTTTGGTGTAAGTCGGCGTCAGAAGGTCGGAGCGGACGAACAGGAAAGTCGTGTCCACGCCCATCCGTTCCAACCCGCGCCGCAACTCGTAGCCTTCGCCGTCGTCGCCCGTGAAACCGACGGCGCAAACGGTGCCGACTTCCAACGCTTTCAAGTTGGCGGCAACCGTCCCCGCCGCCCCTGGGTAGCAACGGACGCTGACGACTTGAAACGCCTCTAAGCCCGTCTCCAACGACACCTCGCTTAACCGACGGTCGCAGTCCAGATACTTGTCCAGAAAGAAGTCGCCGACGAGAGCGATGCGGACAGTCGGGTAGTTCGCCAGCAATTCTTCCAACCGCTTCAGCGTCAGCATTTGAACACCCCCTGCTTTTCTCCGCGTCCCTCGCCCCGCGTCCCCCGTCCCGTTAGCGAAGTTTCCTGCGCCATTGGCTGAGGGCGACGGCGGCGATGAGCAAAGCGCCCGTCAAGATGGCTTGTTGCTCCGTGCCAACTTGCAGCATGTCCAAGCCTCTCCGCAAGGTGCAAAGCAACAAAAGTGCCAACAGCGTGCCTGTTAGCGAACCTTCGCCACCTGTCAAGGGCGTCCCTCCCAACAAGACGGCGGTGATGACATCCAATTCAGCGCCCATTTGGGCGTCCGCTTTGGCGGTGTTGAAACGGGCGACATAAAGCACTCCCGCCAAACCCGCAAAAAAGCCACTGGCGACATAGAGCCAAAACTTCGTCGCTTCAATGGGCACACCCGAAAAGCGCGCCGCTGTCTCGTTAGCGCCGACAGCAAAAATGTGCCGCCCCCAAACGGTTCGGTGCAGCACGAACCAAGTTAGCCCCGCCAACGCAGCGAGCAAGGGCAATTGAACGGGCACGATGCCTTTTAGTTGCCCTTGACCCAAGTGCAAAAAACTGTCAGGGAAACCGCTGACCTTGCCTCCACCCGTGACGCCGATTGCCAACCCGCGAAAGAGCGCCATCGTCGCTAAGGTGACGATGACAGGCGGCAAACGCAGGTAGGCGACGCAAGCGCCGTTGATAGCGCCCATCACCGTCCCACTCGCCATCGCCAAAAGGACGCTAACGACAAGCGGCACTCCTGCCCGATAACTCCATCCCAACACAACCGTCGCCATCGCCAAGATGGAAGCGACGGACAAATCAATGCCCCCTGCGATCAGCAATGCCGTCATCGGCAACGCCATGATGCCGATTTCGGTGAACTGGCGGGTCATCTCCAGCAAGTTGGTCGGACGCAAAAAGTCGGGCATCCGCCAGCCGAAAATCGCTAATGCCAAAAACCACAACGCCGTCAAGACAACCCATCGCGCCGTCATGCCTTTTGCCCCTTTCCATTCCGCGTCCCGTTTCTCCCTCACTGGAGCGTGTCACCATTGTAGGACGATGAGAAAACGCCGTCGCAGGAACGGAGTGAGGGAAATGCGAGAAAATCGGGTGCGGAGGGCTTTGCGTCAGGGCGAAACGACGCTCGGTTGCTGGCTCAGCATCGGTTCACCCGTCGTCGCTGCCATCATGGGACGGGTCGGATTTGATTGGGTCGTCGTGGACACCGAACATGGGACGCTGGGTTACGATGCGACGCTCCTTTCCGTCCATGAGTTGCTGGCAACGGACACCGTGCCGATCATCCGCGTCGCTTGGAATGACCTTGCCCTCATCAAGCGGGCGCTGGATACTGGTGCGTTGGGCATTTTGGTGCCGATGGTGATGAGCGCCGAGGAAGCCAAGCGCGCCGTTGATGCCGCCAAGTTCCCGCCGCAAGGCGTCCGCAGTGTCGGCGGTTTTTTAGCGCAACTTTGGCACGGCGACGATTACTTCACCGCCGCCAACGAGGAAATTTTGGTCGCCGTCCAAGTGGAGCACGAAGAAGCCGTCCGTCGGGTGCGGGAGATTTGTCGCGTGGAGGGCGTGGATGTTGTCTTCATCGGTCCCAACGATTTGGCTGCCTCATTGGGCTTGACGGGAACGCCCTTCCGTGACGACCCGCGATGGCAATCCGCCGTCCAAGCGGTTTTGGATGCCGCCAACGAATTCGGAAAGGCAGCGGGCATTCAAACGGCGTCGGTCGCTGAAGCCAAGCAACGATTGGCGCAAGGTTTCCGCTTCGTCGCCGTCTCGTCCGACGCTCGGTTGCTTTACGGCGCTTTGCACGATGCCGTCCGCCAATTGCGGGGCGAGGGATAAAACCTCGGCTTTCAACCTTTTCGGTAAACTTCTCTGCGGTGACCGACTTCGCTGACTTCAATGAGGCGACGCCGTTCATCCACGCGGTAGATGATGCGGTAATCACCGACTCGCAACCGCCATTCGTTTTCCCTGCCCCGCACCTTCTCCCTGCCAGGCGGGAAGGGATTACCCTGCAACTGCTCAATTTCTTTCAGCAGGCGCTGCCTCAATTCAGGCATCATCCGCCGCAGTGCCTTCTCAACTTCCCGATCCAACCGAACTTCCCACATCCTTCAACGCCTCCAGCCACACAAACTCTCCCGCTTCCATCCGCCGATAGGCATCATCCCGACGGGCGATGAGTTGCGGTTCCGTCGCCAGCAAGTAGTCTTCGTAGTCAGCGAGGGCATCGTCTAAAAGTGCCCAAAGGCAATGACGCTCCCTCAAGGGCAATTTCGCCACTTCCTTCACCAGCCACTCCAATCCTGCCTCGTCCGTTTCCCACTCCCATCGCATCAACCCCTTTCGCCCATTCAACGAACAACGCCAATGAACCCGCAAGGGAACTTTTGACCAAAGGCGAACGGGAAAAGTGTCTGCGCCTTCTGTGCCCTTTTGGACGATGGCAGGGAAGGGCAAAAGGGATGCCACCTTCGCCCATGCCCACCTTTTCAAGGCGACAGCATCAGGCAACTTTTCTTTGAGCCAACGCTTCAACGGCTTTTCGCCCAGACCTTCAAAGAAGTCGCCGATGTCATCCCGAAAGCGGTCAAAGAAAGCGAAGCGAGCCCCCTCAGGCAACCCCTCTATCAAAACGGCAAGGAGCGTCACTTTTTGCCGCCAGTTCATCTTCCGTCACCTCACTTTGCGCTTAACGGCAGCGATTGGCGACTGGCGAACAGCGATTGGTCAAACGACAAAAGTGGGACGAGCCGTCCCTTGCCTTGCAGGTTTTGGCGCATCAGGGATGCGCCCTTCCACAACCGCAAAAAATTGTTTCGCTGACGGACGCTTTATGAGAGGGCTCAAAGCGCTGCGTCAAAATTGGCGTCGGGCAATTTTCGGGACGAAAGGGGCGCAAGGCAATGGAGCAATTCGTTCGGTTGTTGCGCTACCTCAAGCCATATCGGTGGCAGATTGCCATCGGGTTGTTGTGTTTGCTTTTAGCGACTCCCGCCCAACTCTTTCACCCGCTTGTCTGGAAATTCATCGTGGACGAAGTGATTGTCCATCGCAAAGTTGGGCTATTGCTGCCTGCGTTGGGAGTGATGGTGGCGGTGCACTTGGTCGGCGTCGGCTTGTCGGCGCTGCGGACTTACCTTTTGGGCGTCGTCGGTCAACGCTTCGTCTATGACCTGCGCAACGAACTCTACCGAAAACTGCAAAGCCACTCGCTCCGCTTCTTCCACGAGCGGCGCAGCGGCGATTTGCTCGCCCGCGTCATCGGCGATGTGGACACGCTGCAAGAGATCGCCATCAACGGCGTGGACAACATCATCGCCAACGCGTTGCAATTCATCGGCGTGGCGGGCATCATCGTCGCCCTCAACTGGAAAGTCGGGACGCTGACTTTGTTGCCGATGGCGGGCGTGGCAGCAATGGTCTGGTTTTTCAACGCCCGCATTCGTGGGCTTTATCGGCGCATCCGTGACCGATTGGGCGATGTCTCGGCGAAGTTACAGGAGAACCTTTTGGGCATCTTGGTCATCAAAGCCTTCGCCCGCGAACTTTACGAGATGCAACGCTTTGAGCGGGAGAACGAGCGCTACTTGCGGGAAAGTGTCAAGGGCGTTATCGCCCGAACCGTTTACTTCCCTGCCGTCTTCACCGTCGGCTTTTTCAGCAGCGTGATGATGGTGGGCGTCGGGGCGATTTTCGTCTTGCGGGGCGAATTCACCATCGGCGGGTTGGTCGCCTATCGGGGCTATTGGTGGCAACTTTTCTCGCCCGTTTTTTCGCTGGCGCAAATCAACGAGATGGTGCAACGCGCCATCGCCGCCGCCTCCCGCATCTTTGAAATCTTGGACGCCCCACTGGAAATCACCGACGCCCCCGATGCCGTAGAACTGACCGAAGTGCGGGGACACATCGTCTTTGACGGCGTGACCTTCACCTACGATGAGAAACGGGACGAGGGACGCGGGACGAGGGACGGAACAAAGGTCGTCTTGCACAAAGTCAGTTTTGAAGTGCTGCCAGGTCAAAAGGTGGGCATCGTCGGACCGTCGGGGGCGGGCAAGAGCACCATCTTGGCATTGCTGTTGCGCCTTTACGACCCACAGGAAGGGCGGATTTTGCTGGACGGTTACGACCTGCGGCAAATTCGGCAAGAAAGTTTGCGCCGTCACTGCGCCATCGTCACCCAAGAGCCTTTTTTGTTCAACGACACCGTGCGCCACAACATCCGCTACGGGCGGTTGGACGCAACGGACGACGAAATCGTGGAGGCGGCGAAATTGGCGAACGCCCATGAGTTCATTGAAGAGTTGCCCAACGGTTACGAGACGGTCGTGGGCGAGCGGGGCGTTCGGCTATCGGGCGGTCAAAAGCAACGCCTTTGCATCGCCAGAGCCTTCTTAGCCAACCCGCGCATTTTGCTGTTGGACGAAGCGACGGCTTCCGTAGAACCTGAAAGTGAGGCGGTCATTCAGGCGGCGTTGGAGCGATTGATGGAGGGACGGACGACCATCATCGTTTCCCATCGGCTGTCTATGGTGCGCGATTGCGACCAAATTTTGGTCGTGGAAGACGGGCGCATCGTGGAGCGAGGGACGCACGACGAGTTGATGGCGAAGGACGGCTGGTATGCCCGCATGTATCGGATGCAGATGGGCGAAGAGGTGATGGGCATCACTTCTCCCTTGACAGGAAGAGAGGGGTGAGAGAAATGGGAGAGCGCATCGTCATTCGGGCAGGTTCAGTCGTCGCTGAAGCCGTGCTGAACGAGACGGAAACGGCTCGTCGCATCGCTTCGGCGTTGCCCATAGAAGGCGAAGCGTTGCGGTGGGGCGACGAGATTTACTTCGCCATCCCTGTAGATTGCCCACCGGAAAGTCCTCAAGCCGTCGTGGAAGCGGGCGATTTGGGTTACTGGGTGCCGGGCAAAGCCTTTTGCATCTTCTTCGGACCGACGCCTGCCAGCCGTTCGCCCGATGAAATCCGTCCCGCCAGCCCCGTCAATGTCTTCGGGCGAGTGGTGGGAGACCCGACGGTTTTTCGTTCGGTCACGGAGGGCACAAAAGTGCGTGTGGAGCGGGCACCTTGAAGAGATGGCTGACACCCTTTTGCCTTTCCTGCGACAAACTATGGGCGGGAACTTAGCCGTCCCATCGGGGCGTTGAAAGGGTCGTGGAAATTTTCTCGTGAGGTGATGGGCGATGCGTCGGTTCTTTTGTTGGGTTGTAGTCATTGGGATGTTGGCGGGGGCTTTCGCCCATGAGAAAGCCTCCTCCCATCCATCGTCGGGCAAACCGTCGGAGGAAGCGTGTGGAGGTTGTGGGATGGAAGGTCAGCCCAACAAGTTAGCCAGTCAACTCGTCGGGCGAAAGGTGACCGAAGGCGCTTTCACTGTCCTTGCCTCTCCCTCGTCTTTTGGCAAGGGCGTCAAAGAAGGGGCAACGGTCAAATTAACTGACCTGCTCAAGCAAGATGGGGTGAAGGGCATCATCTTGGATTTCGTCGGGGCGAAATGCCCCTTCTCCCAACAACAACTTCAAGGGGTCGCAAAAGCCCTTAGCCAGAAAAACGGCAAAGGGGTCTTAGTGGCGGCTGTCTTCATAGATGCCGACCCGCAGGTCGTCCGCAAAGCCTTGAAGGAGCGCCCCTTACCGACTTTGGTCTTGTGGGATAAAGGCGGCAAAGTCGCCCACCAGTGGCACATCAAAGCCACTCCAACGGTGGTCGTCGTCCGCAAAAATGGGGTCATCGCCGCAACCTACGAGGGCATGGCGCCACCCATCCCTGACATGTATCAGCACTTCTTCTCAGCCGTCCTTGTCGCCGTCGCCAACGGAAGTTCCCTCCCTCCCCAACCGATGATGGGGCATATGGGCGGCGGCTGAGGAATGCGTTGAGGTTCCTGGACGGAACCGAACCGTGCCGACCGACAAAAAGTTAGCCCGATGTTGGAGTGGCTATTGCCACGACCGTGAACACCGTTGCCACAAAGGGAAAGCCGTGTCATGCTTACGGGCGTGTGAGGTGATGGGTCATGCCGTTCCCATTCAATGTCCTGTTGGTCATCATCATCGGGTTCATCCTCATCGCCCTCGCCCAAGCCTTCACGCCCCCAAGACAACGCCCTGCCATTGAACCTGTCGGTGACCTGATGCCCCGATTGGATGCCTTGCCCCTTTCCCAGTTCGTTGACCTGATGACGACCCTCATCACTCGCATGGGGTTGCAAGTGGAGCGGGTGATGGGATTGGATGAAGTTGATGGCATTGCTTTCGTCGCTTTGCATCCCCGCGAATTAGTCGGCGGGCTTTACGCCATCTATTGCGTGCGGGGCGCCGACCAATTGGTTGGCGTGCGCCTCGTCCATCGCCTCCGCCATTTCGCCAAAGAGGAAGGGGCGATGAAAGCCATCTTCATCACGACGGGCGCTTTCTCCCCCGATGCCCTCAATGCGACGAGTGCGTTGCCCGGCATCCCCATAGAGTTCGTGGATGGCGAGCGGTTAGAAGATTGGCTCTCCGAATACTTGCCCCAAGAGATTGCCGAATTGCCTCCAGCACCCCCGCGTGGGCAAGTGTTTCGCTTCCCTGAGGATTGAGGGTGGCGCAAAATTTCGTCGCCAATTGGAGAACGACCATCGGCAGGAAAAGGTGAGGCAAGTTGGGTGGCGAAGCACTTAACGAAGGGCGACCGAGGGAAGAAAGGCGTGCGGGTGAACCGCCCCCAGAAATCGCCACACCCCCTGAACCGTTGCTGCCTGCGTGGGCGCGCTTTTTGCTTTATCTCGCCGCTTGCTTGATGGCGGGATGTATCGGTTTGGTTTTGGGCGGTTTCGTCGTCGCCCTTTGGCTGTTCGGCAAATACGGACCGCAGGCGATGCAACGCTTGCATCAAGAAATCGGCGCCATCGTCCTTGCCTGCTCCTTCGCCATCTATCCCTTGCTCATCCTTGTCACCGTGCTGTTCGTCTGGTTCGTTGACCGCCGACCGTTAAGCAGCGTGGGGTTGACAAAAGAGAGATGGCTAAAGGACTTGGCAATCGGCGTGGGCATCGGAGTCGGGTTTGTCGTGGCGATGGCTGTCCTTTACCGATTGGCAGGTTGGCTTCGCTTTGAGCCTGCACCGATTTCCATCGGGATGTGGCTCGTCACCACGCTTTTGCTCTATCCCCTCATCGGCTTCGCCGAGGAGTTGGTCTTTCGGGGCTATTTGCTGAGCACCTTAGAAGAGTGGGGCGGGCGGAAGGTGGCGATGGCGGTCACAGCGGTTTTGTTCTGGATGCTGCACATCGGCTATGGGACGGGAAGCCCTGTCAACGAGTTAATCGCCATCCCCACTTACCTCGCCGTTGGCGTCACTTTTGCCCTCTGCCGTTACAGCGTGGGCAATTTGTGGCTTCCGATCGGTTTGCACACCGCCTACAACTGGGCTGCTTTCAGCCTGATGGGAAGCCCGAAAGAGATAGGGTTTCCCAGTTTCTTCACGACCGAACCGACCGTCCCCCACTGGCTCGTCGGACCGCCAGGGAAGGCTGGGCTGATAGACATGGGCGTCACCTTCCTCTTTCTGGCTGCCATCTACTTCGCCCTCTATCGCCCGTCCCTTCGCCGACAGGTGACGAATCGTTAACGCTTCTCCCTTGACCGAATGTTTGCGATGCGCCAAAACCAAAGGCGCAGTGAGTTGAACCTGTCGGAGGGAAATGCCGACGCAAAGGAGGGACGGACAATGGCGCAACCGATGGAAGACAAGACGCCCGTCGCTGGCGGTGAATTGCAAGAGGCGTTGAAGGAACTGGACGGTTGGGTCATCAGCATCACCAAACGCTTCCGCTTTGAAAAGTGGGGCGACATCACCCGCTTCATGCAACACCTCGCCGACACCATCGCTGCCACCAACCATCATCCCGATGTGACGCTGGACACGGGCAGCAAATCCGTCATCGTCACCGTCACAACCCACAGCGAACGCACCGTCACCAAAGCCGACTTGGAATTTGCCAAACGCCTCAACGAGTTCAAACCCAGTGAGTGACGGTTTGTCAGCGCCCTGTCGCACGGGCGAGCAAAGTGGTGGCGCAGGAAGCGTCGGTGACGAGGCAGTTGATGAAACCGCCTTTGAGGGCGGCGAAGACAGCGCGGGGCACATCGGTGAACCATTTATCGCGCCCGTAACAAACGCCAATGACAGGCACGCCTGCTTTCACCCACGCCCGAAAAACTTCCAACGGTGGGGCGATGACCGTTTCGCCAGCGGGCAAAGGGTTTCCGTCGTCATCAAAGGGGCGGTTGAGGATTTGCCCCGTCACTTTCTCCCCCTCCGTCAGCCCCCACCAGCGCAAAGCCCGCTCAAACATCGGCGTTTCGGGGCGATACATCCCGCCGATTTCCACCAAAACGATGTCCATGTCAGGCAACGAAGTGCCGTCGTAAAGGCGAACCCGCAACCTTTTGCCTTCGGGCAAACCGAAGCAACGCAGCATCAACGAGTTGGCGATGGCGCTGTCGCTAAGAGCCAGTGACCATCGGTCACTGGGTGTGTTCTCCAAAACCCAAACACTGAGATGACTCAAGCGGGAAAAGGCTTTCAGGGCGTGGGCAAGGCTAAGGGCTTCCAAGACCGCCCGAACCCGCCCCGAACCCAACCCGACCGTCGCTTGCTCCCGCTTTTCCAGCAACTCCAATAGCAGTTGGGCAGCCGCCGTCCCGATACTGGGGTATGCCCACTCATCCCGCAAGGGCAAGACAACCCGCGCCTCTTGCAGCCCAAATTGGCGCACGAGTGCCATCTCCGCATCTAAAAGGGACGGCGGTTCAGGCAAAGGCGCATGGACTTCTACGCGCACCATCGGTGGCGTTCCTTGAAGGGCTTCCCGAAGCAACTTGCTGGCGGTGTTGCGGCTGACGCCCATCCGAGTGGCGACGGCTTTAACCTGTCGGCAGCGTTCCCGCGCCACAAAGCGCCAGTGGACGGCAACGAAACGCTGACAAGTTCGCCCCCATCCGTTGTCGCGATGGGCAAGCCGTTGGGAATAAGGTGGCAGGGAGGCGACATCGCCATCCAAGAGCCGCAGCAACTCGCGGGCACAATCTTCGTCGGTGACCAATCGGTTGAAGAGCAACCCGCCTGCCCGTTGCGCCCGATAAACCGCCAGCAAAGCGGGGGCTTTCCCTTTGCCCCCCGCCAAGATAACGACGGGCTTGTTCGCCCGCACCATCGTTTGCAAGACCGTCAAAGGCACGGTGTCCACCTTGCTCAGCCATCGGGGCGGTCGGCTGGGCGGTAACCCATCGGCGCAAAAGGGGTGAAAAAGCAGTTCCGCCACAACCCCCATGCGTTGCGCCCATTCCCAGTCAAATCCACAAGCAGCGGGGAACTCCACTAACACTTCCCCTGCTTGAAGTGCCCCAAGTCCAACAAATGCCCAATCCAAATCCGTTGGGCTCACCTGCGTGGGGTCTAATAAGGCAAGGACGGGGCACTCTTGGGGCAAGGGGATTTCCTCTAACGCCTGCCAAAGGTGGCGGGCGACGAGTTCGGTGACAACCCCTTCAGCGGTGATACCCAACACCTCCGAGCCGCGAAAACGAGTGAGGGCGTAAAGGCGGATGGGCGAACCCTTTTGCAGCGGGAGCAGCAAAGTTTGCGCCAATGCCCCGACGGCTCGCCCTCCTGAAAAGCCGATCCCTTGCCCCGCCCGCAAACGCGGACCAAAGACTTGCGCCGCTGCCATCCCCAGATACATGTTCATCGCTGATGGGTCAGGCAGGGAAGGGATGACGACCGCTTCTTGCAGCCCTGGCAAGGCATCGCAGAGGGCTTGACCCAACCGCTCATTGTGAGGCACTTGAACGGTCACTTTGATCAGAGTATCCGCCGTCGGATCGGCGAGAACGCGTTCCGCTAAACTCCGTAAACTCCACTCGGAACGGTGACGGTAGCCCGCAAGGCTCTGCAGGGTATGTAACCACGCCGACCGTCCCTCCTTCCCTGAGGGCGGGGAATAACGAACCGCGAGGATGCGATAGAGAGTGCGCAGCGGGGTCGCCTTGTGCCCCGATAGTTTGGGGACAGGCGGGATGAATCGCCGATCGCCTTCCATCACTTCGTCACCCCAACGGGTTTGGCAAATTGTCATGGGACGACAAAATGCCTCTCTTCTTCCAACGCCCCCTTGCGTCCTTTCCGTTCCCGCCCCATATTTTGGTGCGGGCGAAAAGCATGCCCACAAAAAAAGCCAAAGGAGGCGATGGACGATGATGTCTTGTCAGGCGCTTCGGCGTGGCTTCACCCTCATTGAGTTGCTGGTCGTGATCGCGATAATCGCGATCCTCGCCGCCATTTTGTTCCCCGTGTTCAGCGAAGCGCGGGAAAAGGCGAGAATGACCGCCTGCCTCAGTAACATTCGGCAAATCAACCTCGGTATGGCACAATACCTTCAGGACTACGACGAGCGTTTCCCTGCATGGAGTGACCGGTGCGCTCATGACCCCTTCGGCACCATCAACCCGCCTGGGCTTTGTGGCAATGACACGGAGATGGCTTTCTTCCGTCACGCTTTCCTCACCCAACCTTATGTGCGCAACACCCAAATGTTCCTCTGCCCATCCTATCCGAAGGGCTTCTGGAAATGGGGTGGCTGGATTTACCGTCCCTGCTACACTCCTTGGCCGCCTGCGGGTTGGGAAGGCATCTCCTACGACATGAAGTTAGCGTTGGGTGTTGCCGCCCGTTGTGGTGTGGGGCTGCCTGCCATTGACAAACCCTCCCAGACCTTTGTCTACTACGAGAATAGCCCCATCCATTCCAAATCGCCTGTCGGCTTCTGGCAGTGCACCGATGCAGGGAATTTTCTCCCGATGGTCTTTCATGGCGGCTATGCTGATGGGCATGCCAAATTAGTTCGGGCTGGTTTCCACCGCTTCGTCCGCCTGCGGGTTTGGGAAGTAGAACCCTATCCTTGCCCCAACCTTGACCCGCACTGGTTTGTGCGAGACGACCGCCGCAATGAGTGGCATCCGCAGCGGGGTTGGGATGTGGATTAAGCCCGTCGGAGGTGAGCGTAACGATGGGAGACCAAAAGCGGCTGTTGATCGTCGCTATCCTTGTCGTTGTCGCCTTAGTGTTAGGAGGGCTCGCCCTTCTCCGTCAGCGGCAAGAGCAAACCCGCCGAGAGCAAGTGTTGCCGACACAACCACCTGCCTGGTTCGGGCGTGAAGCGCCGCAGCAGGGGCGATAACGAACTTGGGGTGCCGCTTTTGCGGCACCCCGTCCAAGCCTCATCCTGAGCGACCTGACGACAATTGTCCGTCGCCCGTTTAATCCTACCCGCCCAACCTTTTCCCATTGGACTTTGTTTTTTCCTGCGCCTTTTTGGGGTGGGCGAAAGGAGGGTGGCGTGATGCGTCCTTTGGGTTGGATGTTGGGGACGGCACTGTTAGCCCACGCCGTCGCCGCCCAACCGCCTGACCGTCCCATCGTGGGTGCGGTGTTTTTCTACTGGTATGAGTGGAACGAAGGCGAAGAGTGGGGCAACTGGTTAGGCGGTGTCCACAACACTCCACTCTTCGGCTACTACGACAGCCGCAAAGTCCAAGACAACTTCCGCTCCGTTCTGCTCGCTGCCGATTGGGGCATCACTCACCTTTTCATTGATTACTGGGGTCACGACTGGCGGGGCGAAAACAACGAACCGAGAGAGACAACGGTTCTGAAAGCCGTTGAGAAAGTTCGTTCCCTCGGCTACAAGGTTTTCATCGGCTACTACCAAGACGGCACTAATTTCGCGATGCGCGACTTTTGGCGCAACATTTCCGAGCGGCGAGACACTTACCGATGGCTTCGCGATTACGCTCGCTCCCCTGCTTGGACTTGGCTTTTCGGCAAACCTTTCCAGATGGTCTATGCCCGCAACGGAGTGCCTGAGTTGACCGTTGACCACGAAGGTTTTCAAGAGTGGCTGAAACAGCGCTACGGCACGATTGACAAACTCAACGCCGAATGGGGCACGCGTTTTCGCGACTTCAGCGAAATTCGCATGAACTTCAACACCATCGGCTTCCAACGGGCGATGAGCATTGCCTACCAGTATGAGCGCTGGCAGCGCGATTGGGAGAAGTTAGAGCAACTTGTTCGGGACGAACTGGGTTTGCCCGGCTTGAAGGTCTCGTTTGATGTCGGTTACACTCCTTTCCGCAATTTCGGCTTTGAGCGGTTTGCCCGAGTTTTCGGCGGACCGCACTCTTACGCAGGCATCTTCGGTCAGCCCCACGAGCAAGATGCTGAACGGTTTTTGCAAACTGCTGTCGCCAAAAAGTGTGGGACGGTTTTCTTTGACCACCTCAAGCACCGCTACGCTGACTGGAACATCCGCGTTCCCGGGACCGCATACCCTTCCCAATTTCCGGCATCGCCCGTCCCTTGTCACACCTTTGACCGCTTTTGGGTTGGCAACCTGCTGCGGCGAACTGATGGCGTTTTGCACTTGAGTTG